>Ga0123342_1005421_pt1 | contig 18490 bp, 12 predicted proteins | sample Turbeawhitnodule_FD_89960 | JGI IMG/M metagenome (GOLD analysis project Ga0123342, IMG submission 89960) | Root nodule microbial communities of legume samples collected from Mexico - Turtle bean Mexico white nodule | ecosystem: Host-associated > Plants > Roots > Nodule | place: Mexico: Nepantla...
AGAAGGAGATATCCTGACTCTCCTGAGATAATGAAATCATATAGATGAAGTTATTCAGGTGGTGAGAGTCGAAGGAGGTTCATATGAATGGGTAAGTTGTTTGAAAGATAACTAACTTGACCTATTATAGGAGTTAATCATGTAATAATAGGAGAGAGAGATGATATTGAGATTATTTATGCGCATAACTGTGTGGATTTCACAGTGATATAGTATGACAAGTGCAGATCTCTAAGTCTAAGTCAACGCGCAAGTCTTTATTTTGAATGTTTTATTTGTAATCTTTTGTGTATATATTAAAATCCCTAAGAATAGGAATATATTTTGAGATACAATATTAGATAATAGTATATGATCAGAGCAGTTCATCCTTAGGATAACCTGAGGGTAGTGGGTTCATTGTGTTTATTCTGCTTATAAATAATTGCTTGACTCTTAATTAAAGATATAGTCAAAGTTTTCAACAAAAAATTTTAAAGGGTTTCTAAAATCTTGTTTATGCTCTAGTAAATGTATGTTCTAAATGAAAATTTTAGTATTAAGAATGAAATGATCTTGATAAAGTAGTGAGGGTGAACACTCATAACTGAATCAAGATGATTCTTTATATTAATTCTAAAAGTTTGTTGTTGAGCATATATTAAATTCTTGTGTGATTTATTTCATTTTATTGAGTATTTGTGTATGTGATTGAAAGTTGTCTTTTATATTAACATTTTTACACCAATAATTATTTTGGTGTAATACTTTATACTATAAGAATTATGATTTTGTGGATAAACTCAAATTCTAGATGATTTTGAGACGCTTGCCTTTGTAAGATCTACTTGTTATCTTTTTAATGAATTGATTCTTTATCGATTTCATTCTTATAACTGTAGGAATAGAAAACAATAGTTTCAAAATATCTAGAAAATAAAATGGATAGTTTCCCAACAAGTGTGGAGCAAGTTGCAAGTTAGATTTAGTTGTGCCCTGGTTTAGTGTTAGAATACATATAAATATGGAGATTAACTAAATAGTATGTGGGAGGATTAAAGATTTAAGCATATCATTCCATAGAGAGTAACAAAGTTAACTTCCAAGATGGAAGTAGGAATTTTCTTATTTGATCAAGAACTTGGAAGATGTTAGTGTTGATAACTCAATATAAGATGGTTCTAGTTAAACAACAAATCTTAAAAGGAAATTTGAGATTTGGTGGAGAAAGAAGTTTACAAGTTGATTATGTCATTCTAAGAAGTATCAATGATATTGGTAAAGAATAAAGATGAGACATCTTAATTGTGCTTACGTTACAGTTAGACAAATAAAACTTTTGAAAGGCAGCATACAAAGAAATTAATTGGATAGGAGAAAAAATTTCACGCAGATTGGATGTTGTTTAGTTGACATGGATTTGAAAGCATTGTATGATTCAAGATTGACACAATCTTTATGTCAAGTATGTAAGAGATAAATTAGATGTTATTCCAAGAATGGATTGGCTATCTGCCAATCACATTCTCATATATTATGGTCAACAAAAGATAGTATTTCCAAATTCCAGTGGGTTAGAATCTATGTCTACTCAACAAGTGCAATTTGAACTAAAGGAAGGAACAAGTTGTTTTATAATCTTAACTCAAATGTGAGTTAAGAATGAAGATGAGATGAGTAGTATACATGTGGTGAAGGAATTCATGGAAGTATTTCCAGAAGGAATACCTGAATTACCTCCAAAGAAAGAAGTGGAATGTTCCATCAATTTGGTACCTGGAGTTGGACCGGTGTCAATGGGACCTTACAAAATGGCTCCATCTGAGTTGATTAAATTGAAGAAACAAGTGGAAGAGATATTAGAGAAGCAGTTCATCAGACCTCGTATATCTCCATGGGGTCTCCAATGTTGTTGGTTAAAAAGAAGGACAATAATTGATGATTTGAGGGATCAGTTACATGGAGCCTCAGTTCTAAAAAATTGATCTGAGATCTGGATACCACCAGATTTTGGTAAAGGCTGAAGATGTGCATAAGATGTATCAAGATTTGAAGGAGTCCTTTTCGTGGTCAGATATGAGGAAAGAAATAACTAAATATGTTGTTGCATGCTTGACATGTCAGAAGCAAAGGTAAAGCATCAAAGACCTAGTGGTTTGTTGCAACAGTTGGATATTCATTAGTGGAAACGGGATAACATTGGTATGGATTTTATTACTCATTTACCAAGATCAGTAAGAAGTCATGATGCAATCTGGGAAATAGTTAATCGCCTGATGAAGAGTGCTCATTTTCTTCCTCCAGTTAATTTGAGGATATTTATGACTAAGATGTCACAGTGGTACATAAAAAAGATTATGAGATTGCATGGATTACCTCCCAATATTATTTTAGATAAGAGATCCTAGGTTTACTTCACGGTTTTGGGCAGACTCTACAAGATACATTGGGAACTAGATTGAGAATGAGGTTTGTATATCATTCTCAAACAGACGGGCAACATGAGAGAACGATCTTGTCCTTAGAAGATTTGTTGAGGACATGTATATTGGATCATGTGGGAAGTTGGGATGAGATGTTGCCTTTGGTGGAGTTTACTTATAAATATAGTTATAATGCCAATATTGGGATGACACCATATGAAGCTTTGTATGGGAGGAAGTGCAAAACTTTTTTATGTTGGTATCATAATGGTGAGACAGTATTGGTTGGGCTACAATTAATTCAACAAATCACTAAGAAGGTGAAGTAGATACATGAAAGAATGAAAGCTTCTCAGAGTAGGCAAAAACCCTTTGCAAGAAAGAAGCCTTTGCAGTTTATAGTTGGAGACCATGTGTTCCCAAGAGTATCACCTACCAAGGGTGTAGGACGAGTTATCAAGAAGAAGTTATCCCTGAAGTGTGTTGGACCCTATCAGATCCTAAACCTACATAATGTCTTTCATGTGTCTCAACTAAGCAAAGTATATCCAAGAACCTAGTCACGCATTGGAAATGCATAATGTGCAAATCAAGGATAACATATCTTTTAAAGTAAAACCAGTTAAGATTGAAGATCATCAAGATACACAGCTCAGAGGCAAAACCATCAATATGGTGAAGGTAGTGTGGGTTGATAGGCTTGATGATTCATCTTGGGAAATAGAAGAAACCATGAAAGAAACCTAAGCCTGTCCCTTTTCTTGCAAGTCAATTTTCGAGAACGAAAATTTTTCTTGTTTGGGAGAATGTAAAGACCGAGAAAAATAATTTTAGAATAGAATTGGTATAATTAAAATGGAACCTGAATATTTTATTATTAAAGTTAAAAGAGCATATAAATAGAAATTCAATTATTCAGGTTTCATTTTAAAAAGAACCATCATCTCTCTAAAAACTCCTTTTTCCTTTCTTCAGCCTTCTCTATAAGATTCTGACCTCCTCGCTCATCAGTTTGACGATCGAAGTCCGCCATTGGATTCCTTGTAGTGAACTCTACAAGATTTCCCGATCAAAATCTTAGATAGAGTTAAGTGACCTTTAAGCTTTTGGTAGATTTGGAGCTCTTATTGAGTATCCGCTCAAGTTCAAGTAAGGGAAACTAGTTTTAAATTTCAAATATAACCTTAGGCTAGATGATCTGGATGAGAGGTTGACGTGGTCACCAGTCTCAAATTTTCTTGCAGGATTGTCTCTTTTAAGAGTAAAGTAATATATTGAATGAAAGGGTTGATTTTGAATATTATATAGTGATTTTTAAGGTGAATAAGTTGATGAAAGTGTTGTGATTGAGAATTGAAAGTGGTTGAATGGTCATATAAATGAGTTGAATTGTATTTGTATAGTTTGTTGAATTACTTAAAATGTGATGTTTGATGAGAATTGGTTGTTTGACTTTAGATTATGTTTGATTTAGAAAGCCTATATGAGTAAGAATTGTCATTTTTAATGTGTAGATTATAAAAATTATGAGTTGAATGATAATTGATTCAGGAATATAATAGGATTATGCAAATTTCTCTGCATATCTTGCTCAGGCGAGATAATTCTCGCTCAAGCGGGAATAAAATGGAAAGATATGGTGTTCTCGGGTCCATTCTCACTCAAACGAGAAGGAATCTCACTCAGGCGAGACCTATGATGAAATTCTGGGTGCTCTCGAGTTGAATCTCGCTCAAGCTAGACTCTTTGTTAAAAAAAACTAAAAAATTGTATATTTGCTTTTAAAAGGTTGATTTATTTATTTCTGTATAGTTTTACTTATAAATTATGTAAGCTTTTATTTTATGTATATTTAATTGAAAATTTATTTAATTAGATATTTATATGATTAGTAAATGAATTGTTGTGTGTTTTGAAAATTCTAAACTTTGGTATGATTTGATTGTTTGATGTTGGATATTGTGAGATTCAGAATATGAATTTTAGTCAAGACATAGTATTTTCAGGAAAGAAAATATTGTGTTAAGAATTTTAGGATGTGCATTGATTAGGGATCCCTGTAGAAGGAGAAATCCCGACTTTCCTAATATAATGGAATCTTGTAAATGAAGTTATTCAGGTGGTGAGAATCGAAAGAGGTTCATATGAATGTGTAAGTTGTTTGAAAAATAACTAACTTGACTTGTTATATGAGTTAACCTGTCATAATAGGAGAGAAATGATATTGAGATTATTTATGCGCATAGCTGTGTGGATTTCACAATGATATAGTATGACAGGTGCAGATCTCTGAGTCTAAGTCAATGCACGAGTCTTCTGTAAGTAGAGTCAAGCGTCTATCTGTTGTGAGTCAGTAAAAATCTGACATGTGAAAGATGAATTATGAATTTTAATAGACACTTGATGGTTTGAGAAATTGTATGAGATTTGATGAATTATGTTTATTAATTTGAAATTGAAATTATATAGAAATTTTTATATAGTTAGATTACCCTTTGCTTTGTTTTGTATTTGTTTTCTTTAATTTTTTAATCTATAATGATCGTTTTAATTTACACGGGAGCAAATGAAGTTGCAGGTGATAGAGCTCTTTAGTGAACAGCCAAATGAACAAATGTTTTTATTTTAAATGTTTTGTTTATAATCTTTTGTGTATATATTAAAATCCATAAGAAGAGAGATATATTTTGAGATACAATATTAGATAATAGTATATGTTCATATGTAAATTATATATTGCTTGTTTTACTTTTATTTTATTATATATGGATAAAAATTAAGGAGGTTACAAATATAATTTTTTAATTTCATTATTTTTATTTAAAATCTGTTAATGAATAATTAAGTGACTGGTCTTTATTAATTACTATGTTTGTTAAAGAAAAGTTACTAAAAATTAAATATATGTATATATATATAATTAATTAGTTTTAAACAAAATTAATAAAATTAAAACTTTTATCTTAACATAATTATCTTTATATTTTGCAAATACTTTATACTAATCATGTATAAATACAAATTTTGGCTGTTAAAAGAAAACTGGACTTCTTAAAACTGGAATAACATATTACTCTAGCTATATTAAATTTAGTACATTTTTTTCTTTATTATAAAAAATACAAAAATATATTAGTATATAAGTTTCAATAAAAAAACTAAAACTATAAATTATGATTTTTTTTTTCATGAGATAAAAACGTATTTAAGATATTGTTTAATTATGAATATGCTTTAGATCATGGTTATTGAAATGAGAGTCAAAGCATAAATATTTTTGATGTTATATGAAATGCTTTGAATTGGATATTATTTTTGTTAACATTATAATTTTATTACTGTACTCTACGATCCAAGGTTCACCGACAGGAAAATCTGAAAAGTTGATCATGAAAATTAAATAAATAAATAAAAATAATAAATAAATAGTTATTGCGGTAAAATTCATTTAAAGGGTTTAAAAAGGATGTGTTTAAAGAAGATCATGTGTAAAGAGTAAAAGTCCAACTGAGTTTTAGTCTCAACTTCAATAAAAAAACGTTATAAATAAATAATCAACCCAATAGTTAAGTAGAGTGAATTTATCTGATAATTAACTAGTATCAATTATAACTTTAGCATCAGAACACCTTCTAAATATAGCATCAGAGCACCTTCTAAATATACACAACCATTCGTAAAAGGAGACCGAGAAAAAAAAAACGGAGAGATCCAAGTTATGATTCGGACAATAAAATGATTTATCAAGGAATATATACGGTGGAGGAAGAATTTTGTAACGAATTGTGATTTTCTTAGTCTGTTTATATTATAAAATTATTTTATTAAAGAAATAGATATAACTGGCATGCAGTACTAGGAAAGAACGACAATGGGAGAGAATCCAATTAGTTTATCTGGCAGCACATATTATCACACAGGAATTCAAGTTTCATTGACTTGAGTTTGTTAGTATCTTTTATTACAAACATGTCGTAGCAGACAGCAATTTACGAAATATTTTACTGTACCATGAAAAATATTCGTTTTTTTCACAAAGCTCGTTAATCACAAATACATTCGAAAGGAAAACCATTGGCACATGTGGCAAAACACATGGATACATTATGATTTGTGAACAATAGTTAATTAATAAGATAGATCCACCCAAGTTGAACCCTTCACGTGCTTTACTTTGCCACATATAATGAAGAACATCGCCTGTTAATGGCTTAATTCTTAATCATTCTACTCATCTTCCAACACTTTTTCTGCTTTAATTTACCTATTCTATGTTGTACCACACTGTGCCAACTTGTTCTTAATTAAATCCAAAATATAGTGAAAACATTAATTTATTTATTACAAGTAAATTATATATATAATGTTATAAACAAGTTTTATTAAACAGTGTATCGTAATCTAATTCAATTTTATAAAATTAGTTTATAAGGTAAGATTTGCACCCACTTATATATTATAAAATGTTATAATTTCTAATCGATGTGACATCTTCAACATACTTCTCTTACCGAGATCTTTTGTCTCATACATAAAACTATATATTATGGATGATATGATAGTGATCCGATAGCATATAGTCTGATTAATCCAACAAACACATGTTAGGATTGACTTTAAATAACTCAGATATCATATTAAGAAATAGATTTTAAATCGATTTTATAAAATTAAGTTAGACTTAAAGTTTGTTTCTTAATAACTATTATTAATTTTTATAATAATTATTTTTAAAGTTGTGTGATACTGAAGTTCAGTTGATCACCATGCAGAAAGGATTATGAATATAGTTAATAAACTCTTAATTATTTTACAAATTATATTCTCGTTTTATTTATACTAACTCTTTATTTTTCTGTTACATTTGTCATATTTTTTATACACTTGATACACCTATCCCTGCTATTTTACAGATATATTGTGTGCCTTTTTATATTTTTTTTTATTCACAAATTTTATAAGGTTAAAAATTTAATTAGTGTATATATATATGATAACACTCAAGTGAAACTTAGTTGAAAAGGAAATGGAACTAATATCTCAGTATCTCAAGCAAATTTAACCTAACAAAAGCAAACTAATATCTTTGACATTATATTATTGTTTTATAAAAAAATATAAAAGTAAAGAATTTTTTAAATCAGCAAATAAACAATAAAAGTGAATGGTAGCAGCTACAAACAAATTGCTATTATTTTAAGAAGTTGCAATATTAAAGACGAGTATAAATCAAACACTAAGGTTTAGCAATGTAGTACTGGTGAAGTTGGAAAGGTTTTGCTTCCAAACACCTTTCTGCAGTATCATCTTCTTCCATTGCATCGTGTTTTTGGATATGAAGGTTTGGCTCTTCTTCTCCATCTTTTTGTTTTTTGTTTTTTTTTTTATATGTTTATGTATGATATACCTAGCTCCGAGGGAAACAAAATCTTATTATATGATCCATTCAGCAAATTAAAAACAAGGGTTATTTCAAACATTTTTTTAACATCACTTTTAAGACTCTTGTTCTTTTTGTGTTAGTTTTTTTCGTCTCTTAGGGGTTGAGAAAGATCGATATGCTTTAATTTTGTTCCTTTACATTCCCCAGTTTTGTTAATAATAATATACACAACATTATTCTTTAAATTAATTCTCAAGAGTTAGCCTATTATTATCGAACCGATTTTTCTCTGTAAAATACTTATTAATTACAGAAATTAATATTTCGAACACACGAAATGGTTACTGAATTTACCTTCACTCAAGCACTTTGATTGGCAGCATTCTACATTTTTTTAACAAACAAAGTTATTAGAAAATATTTTATGCAACTAAGCACAATATTCCAATATCTAGTGCTATTTTTTGGTTCTTAACTTTTGTTATCTCTGTCCTATTTAGCAAGAACTGTGATAAACATGTGCACTGGTACTGAATCTCGAGGATTTGTAGAAGGTAACCTCAAAGGTTGGCCATGAGAAGCAGTGAAGGTGAGGAAGGAACAAGAAACAGTGGTTGTGGCAGGTTTCTTCATGACCTTCCTCAACAGTTTCACAACCTTCTCAAAGAACTTTTTCCTACCCTTTCTCTCTCTGAGGTTCGTAACTATATCTCTTCCTCTCTCTGTTTATGCCTGGTTTTTGTTCTGCAAGTTCTTCTGCTGCCATCATTCCACTTCTGAAACAGTGTTTTATTTTTTCGCTTTTGGGTCAAAAAGTGAAAATATTTGAAAATATCTTTTGTAGGGTTTAAAAAACAACTGATCCTGATCATATTGTACGGAAAGAAAGCTATTATAAAAAAGCTATTTAGCATTGCGAAAGATTTTTTTTTATTATGTTATTCCTGCCTCCTGTCCATGGTTGTTGAGATGATGTGTTGTTGATGGTTTCAGGGGATCATTATTATTTTATCTTTGTCTTTTTTATCATATTCTATAATTTATTATTTATGTTTATGTTTAGGTTTTTGGTGCCACTTTGTTATTTGCCATTATTTTACACAATTTGTAAAGGTTTATTGAACAACCATCTATCTACACTTTATTTCTCTCATTTCCTCATACACTCTGTTTGGATTGAGGAGGGAATTTGTCAGGAGGGAAGGGAATGAATTTGTGAGGATTAGAAAGTAGGTGTAAGGATAAGTGAGATTATTTGAATTGAGGGATGATAGAATGAATTTGTGAGAATGATTTATTGTAAGTTTACAAATTTATCCTTATTATTAAAATATATTTGAATAATGAATTTTGATTTTTTTATAGGTTTGAATTAATTAAATATTTTCAATATATAATATTCATAAGTATTTATATTTTTTAATAAAAAATTAAAAAATATAATGAAAATATTTTTTTAAATTGAAATAAATTTATTAAATACATTAAAATTTATGAAAATAACATTTATTATTATATTCATTTGTTACTATATATATTGTTGATATTATAATTTTTTTTTATTATTTATAATTATATGTTGTATTAATAGTATAATTAAATATTTTTGAAATTATAAATAATAAATAAATTTATATAATATTTAATTTTATATATTGTAATAAAATGCATGCAAAAGGATATTTTGGTAAAAATACAATAATCCACATCAATCCCCAAATCTCTTCATTTTGTAAAGAGTAAAAAAAACCATTCACCCTCTCTTCCATCCACTTCCCACCCTCAAAACCCTTGAAACAAACACAAAAAATACCCCCCACCCTCTTCCCACTGTAAGCAAACATACCATATAGTCTCTTTCTAGGTATTAAATAATATAGTTTTTTTATCAGTATTAAATAATATAGTTCACCAAGCCCTTTTCTATTTGCTCATTATTTTCCTGAGTTATGCAAAATAGAAATGGTATTTGTTAAGAAGGTTTTTAGTATGAAAATTATCCGAACCCACTTATATTCTTTTTTGAATTTTTTCTATAAATATTGAAGAAAGAAAGTAAAATAAAAATAAAAACATAAATTAAAATTAATTTATACCTGAGTCAATTTCTTAAAAAAAATATTAACTTCTTTAAATATTAATTAAAATTTATATAAGTTAATTTTAGTTTATAAAAAAATCTCCAATAAATACCGTGAAAAAAAGTTGATTTCATTTTACACTTTTATGTTTGAAAAACACAAGTTTCATTTTCTTTGGTCAATTCTTTCTTACTACAATCTTCTTATTATAGTAGTCTATCCCAGAAAAATTAAAAGCTTTCAAACCAAACCAAAGTACAATCATAAAAAAATTCATAGGTAGAATATAGAAATGTCAAAATTAAAGTCAATTTAATTGGCGAGATTCAAAATTTACTTTATTTTTCGTAATATTATGTCTTGACAAACTTATACTTTTATACATATTAAATTGATTGGTGTAGTTATCATGCTATATATGTTTAACAAAGTAAATTAAAGTTGCTGATAAAAAAAAGTTGGAATATTTTTATACAATTTAAAAAATAATTAAGTGTGAGCACTTTTTTATTTTAGTAAATAAATGACATTTAAAATATAAGTGAAATTTTACTATTTGCATGTTTACATATTTATAAATATCTAAATTGTATAAATATGGCATGAAAATTATCCTGAAAACTTTAAACACAAGCAGTTAGATCCATGAAATTTATTATTTATTAAAATTATTAAAGGCGTAAAAAATTTAACCAAACAGAATATCAACAAATGTTGTCCATGTGAGTGTGAAGTGGACTTCTATTCTTTCAAATGTTACTTCAATTTCTTAGAAGTTATATTATGTAAAACAGCATTATAAATTGGACTTCAAAGATAATTAAGAAAATAAGTTAACATGAACTTTAAACTTATAAAATTGATGTATAAAATTAATATCCATATCTAAATCACTAACTATAATATGAGGTGAGAGCTACTATGTTAGAAATTATTTATCTCCAACGGCAACAAGTACCTCTGTCATAATTTCCTGTACAGAAAATAATATCATTATAGCTTTCATATTTTGGATTTTTTTTTTATATTAAGAATACTCTTCGATGGTTAGAGACTATAAATATTATTTAAATGAATTTTGTCTCGATCTAATCAATCTAACCAATTTTTGCATGATATAAGTAAAAATCAAATTTATACACTACAAGAAAATCATGAAATAAAAATTAATTTTACAAAAAAAAAATAATTAGTTGTTAGTGATTAAATTAAAAACCATTTTACAAATTAACAAAAATTTTGGTTTCTAAATTAATTTCTATTATTGTTAAATGTTTCTAAATTGGTATCTATTTAACAACCAAGATTTTAACTACCAATTATTTAGATTTCAATTTTGATAGTCAGTTATTAATTAGATATCAATTTAGAAACCATTTAACAATAATAGAAACTAATTTAGAAACCAAAAATTTTTTTAGTCTCTAAAATGATTTATAATTTTATCATTATGATAACTAATTATTTTTTATCTCTAACAAGTTGGTTATGTATTTTTGAAATTTGAAAATTCAGCAATATATATATATATATATTATTGTGAAAACATAACATAATCTTGGGTCTTAGTTGGCTAAGTTGATAGAATCACACAAGTACCGTAATTTAAGGTTTAGCATTTGTTGTTACTCTACACTCAATGTGTGTCGTTTAAGAAATCAATAATGATATTGGCATATAGTACTGTAATTACTTTTAGATTATTTTTTTTCACGTACTTTAAGGTAAACTCGTTTGAATTAATGAAAAACAGAAAAGTATTTTTGTAAGCATTGATATCAGACAACAAAACTTTGTCCTCAAACCCCAAAAACTATGTATCATTTTAGGGTGTGATTTTTAAATATATAAATAACATTAAAAAACTACAACCGGGTATTATTTAATGACTTGCATCAAAATCCATGAAAAGTTTATGACGATAAATTACATGTAATTATCATAGTGATATTCAATGAGTTAGTCAATTTATGAACTAACTTAATAGTAAGTTAATTTAGATTTATGAGATGGGAACATTTTTCCAAACCACAATGGTGAGTCCAGATTGCATTATGAACCCACATGGACCCCGCTAAAGTATCTTCTATTGTATTTTATTCATTATAAAATTTATTAAATACAAATTGATTTAGATAAAAATATTTAATTATTTATATAGATTGACTTATATGGTAAAAATTGTTAGTTTTAAAATTATATATGTTCTATTGTCATTAAATCGGTATTCTACATGATATATTGCAGTGAAATTTAAAATTAATGTTTTGAAAAACATAAGGTAAGAAACATAATTTTTTTTTATCGGCATCACTACTCTTCATAAAGCAACATTCTCAGTTTTTATCCAAAAACTAGTAAAAAGAAGGTGTTATCATCCTGTGCAACAGTTATTTTGCTGAAAGATATGAAATGCACTTGCATGCATGCAGGTAAAAGAAGAGTTTAAATCACTGGCGAACATTGCATGTCCAATAATGGTGACCAACGTGCTTTTGTACTCACGATCTGCCATTTCCATGCTGTTCTTGGGTCGACAAGGGAAAGTTGAGCTCGCTGGAGGAGCACTTGCAATAGGGTTTACCAACATCACTGCAAATTCATTTCTCAAGGGTCTCACCATGGGAATGGACCCAATTTGTTGCCAAGCATATGGAGCAAAAAGATGGTCAGTTCTAAGCCAAACCTTTTGCAAAACCTTTTGTCTTCTCTTCCTTGTTGCCATTCCCATTTCACTACTATGGCTAAACATGGCACCCCTCCTTCGGTGGCTAGGACAAGACCCTGAAGTCACAAAGGTTGCACAAGCTTACATGCTCTTCTCTATCCCTGAATTGCTTGCCCAAGTTCATCTCAATCCATTGAGGTCTTTCTTGAGAACACAAGGCTTAACAGCTCCACTAACTGTAGCTGCCACTTTTGCTGCCATTTTACACCTTCCAATAAATTACTTCTTTGCTACATATTTGAAGTTGGGAGTGAAAGGCATTGCATTAGCCACAGGTTTCAACTCAATAAACATGATCCTAGGCTTAGTGCTTTATCTTCTTGTGTCAGAGAAACCTCTAAAACCTTGGGAAGGTGCCACTATTCTCTCTTCCTTTCGTGATTGGAGACCATTGCTAAGTCTAGCATTGCCAAGCTGCATCTCAGTGTGCTTGGAGTGGTGGTGTTATGAGATAATGCTCTTCCTATGTGGGTTGTTGAGTAATCCACAAACCACAGTTGCTACCATGGGTGTCCTAATTCAAACAACAGGGTTCCTATATGTATTCCCATTTTCACTGAGTGCTGCCTTGACAACACAAATTGGTCACTCACTAGGAGCAGGGCAACCCTCACGTGCACAAAGTACAGCCACAATAGGACTTTTCTTAGCATTTGCATCTGGGGTCTCAGCCTTTGTTTTCTTGATGTTTGTGAGGAAAGTGTGGGGGAAACTCTTCACAACTGAGACACAAATTGTGGATATGGTCACAACCATACTTCCAATTTTGGGATTGTGTGAGATTGGTAACTGGCCTCAAACTGCTGCATGTGGGATCTTATCAGGAACTGCACGCCCTTATGTGGGTGCAAGAATAAACCTGTGTGCATTTTACTTAATAGGGTTGCCAGTTGCAATTTTTGCTGCTTTCATGCACAGATGCCAATTGAGGGGTTTGTGGTTTGGCATGTTGGCTGCACAGATTTCGTGTTTCTGCATGATGGTGTACACCTTGATTCAAACTGATTGGGGGCATCAAAGTAAACGAGCTGAGCAACTAGCTCGAAGAAGAGATGATGAGGAAAATGTAAATGATCATGAGGAATGTGAACTCCTTAATTCTGATTTATGAGATATTTAAATGAATTTTGCATAGTCATAGCCCTAGTTGATCATCACCACTTTTCCAAGACATCGAGTTATTGAGATTTCTCATCATCTGCATAACTAATTGGGGATAAATTTTATTACTTAAAATTTATTTTAAAATTTTATGATTAATTATTTTTTATATTTATTCTACAATCAATAATATTATTATTTTAATATTTTTTAATTATAAATTTATTTATTATATCTATATTCCTAAAACCATAACATCAAGTTGTTTACAGGATTTTCAAAACATAAAATTTGTGACGGGTATATATTATTTATAATTCATTTTTATTTTTCCATCAGCAACACTTATAACCATAACCATAGATAATTGACAACTTCATCTGAGAAAGTTATAACTGTCACTAAAATTGAATATAACTTTATTAATCATGTATTTTTTTGAAGTATTTAGTAAAACTGAGTAATTTTAAATTGCGATAATAATGTATATTTACTTACGTTTAATTACTTTTTTAGATAGTTGTACGAAATTTAGATTTTATTTTTTAAATTTAAAAAACGTGTTAACTTACCCATCTTTTGTTAGTTTCTACACATATTAATTTTAATTTCTTTTAATTCTTATCATCTAAATTCTCTAAGAACTAAAAGATTAAAAATAAATTTTATAAAATTATAAATATTATTAAATAAGGAATTAAACCTTACATATAATTAGATTTATTTTCTAAATTTGTAGAAATATTAAGTATTCAAAATCAATTCCGCTACAACGTAAGGTACGCGGCCCAATAACTTCAGTCACCAGTTATTAGTCCAATATACAGATTTCATGGAGTAAAATCAATTTTACACACAATTTTATTGAGCTAATTGTTAAACACATATTCTGTTTTGCTATTAACACTCCCTGTTTTAGATATTTTATTTTGAATAAAATATGCATTTATGGATTTCCTTTAAATAAACCTATAAAAGTAAATGTTGATTAATTTTCATGAATTTTCAGCATGTGATAGTTGGAGAAAATGAGTTTGGCTAGTGATGTGAATGAGATGAAGGTTAGCTCGTAGTTTGGAAAAATGGATCAAAACAATATTATAATTTTTTAGCTTATTAATTGCTAGAAATTATAAAGAAAATCACCAGATTTATTCTCTTAAACGTAAACACATACCTTTAGCAAAATCTAGATACTCATCAAAAGGATTTTGTATTTTCATTCAATAAAATCCTCGCATATAATAATATTTTTCATTTTGATGATAATACAATAACCCTATTTAAAAGTTATACCAACTATAATTTATAATTAAATGATAGTATGAAAATTAATACGTCATCACCAAACTCAATCTTTCAAGAGAAAATTTAATTAAATAAAATAGAGAGTGAACCTTCCATAAACATAAGCGTTTATTTATATAATAGTTGGGGTGTTACAGATTTCATCTTACAAAAGTTAGGAAACATCTTTATGTGTGTTGTCTTTCTTCTAAATTATACAACATTAACATGAACGGGACATGATGCAATATTAGATTTGTTATGCATATATTAATCCAAGGAGATTATTAATTCAACAATGGATAATTGATTGTAAAATATCATTTGAGATAAGTTTGGAGGTGAATCTTTTACACAAACACACGTGTATATGAAGATGTGTTTACAATTCATAAACTTTATTATACCCTATTTTAATTAACTTTACAGATTATCAATGATGTTAAAGTTGATGAATATTAAGGCACTAAATAGCTAGTAGAAAATTTACTTAGTCTTATAATATTTTTTATTATGCTTTAAGACTTAAATATATTTATAGTAAATTATGTATTGTTTCAAGATGAGTTTCAACTTTAATTATACTTTTAAGTAAATTATATATTGATTTAAAATGATATTGGATCATTTGTTTAAAATTGTAATTGTGATGTCAATTAATTTTGTTTAAGAATTGTATTATTTGATATTTGATTCAATACAAGTTTAAGATAGTCGTAAAACAAAATATGTATTAAAGAAGTTACAATGCAATGATGGTTATTACTATAATCTTTAGTAGGTTAGTTTCTATGATGAACTTAATATTAAAAGTTTGTCATAAAATTTTTAAAAAGTATAGATTGATGATTGCAATAAGAATTGTTATCATATCTATATCTTATAGATATGATGATGATTGAAGATTTAACTATCATCAACTATCATTATATGTAGAGATATGATGATAGTTCTACATTATTATGAAATCTTTAATAATATTAAATTTTTTATAATAATATTTATAAATGTTTAATCATATTTTGGAGAGATTCTAATTCATTGCAAATTTCCTTATTTATATAATTCCTATAAAAATGTGGAATTTATTAATATACGAGTCAATTTCAAATTCTTTTAGTAATGTTATTCATAATAAGAGAGTTAAACACCAAAAGATATGTTTTAATGTAGTATGAACAAATTATTAAGTGAACTTCACACCATATCAAAACTTTAATGTACTAGCCCTAGTGTAGAAAAGGTTAAAAATGACGAATATTTTAAAAAGACAATTTTTTACCCGCCTTTGATCAACGTGTAATCTTATGTTCCAAAGCAAATAAGGTGACTATTTAGCCGCCTTCTTAGATTCAAACAAAGAGAACGGTTATTTTCCTTAGTTGCCCTTATAAATCATTGCGGAGCATCTAAGAAGGCGGCTATGGTAAATAGTCGCCCTTGTAAATGGTAATTTTTTTTAGTACATTCTATTTAATGGTAATCCTCATCCAAAATTAACCTGTTTCAATTATAACCCAGCCAGAAAAATACATAAGTTCAGATAATCAAATTATATATGTTGATAAAAGTGTATTACAAACACTCATAACATATATATTTACCTATATTCATATCTATCTATCTAAATCCTAAATCTTAAACCCTAAACCCTAAAAATTTAAAACATCGTCAACCTTGTGAACGAAGGAAACAGTGGTGGTGAAGAGCAGCGACAATGACAGTAGTGACAAAGCAAATGGGGCACAACGAAAACCTAAGGAAGAGCGTTGAAGGCAATAAAAAAAAGTAGGAATGGTGACCTTCACAACAATGGCAAAAAAAGAAACAAATAAGAGAAACAAAACAAAAAACAAAAAGCAATGGTGAAGAATTAGAGAGCTTGAAAGCAATTTACCCAATGGCACGAAAAAGACAATGGCTCGAGAAAAACGAAGAAGAAACATAGAGAAAAAGAGGAAAACAAAGTGCCAAGACAAAGAAAATATGAAAAAGCATAACTGGCGCACTATGAGTTAAGGTAAAAAAAGACTCTATAAAGGCAAATATGAGAAAAAATCGCCTTTTTACAACAAAGTTCTTCGTGTAAGAAGGTGGCTATGAGGTAAAGTTGTCCTTTTAGACAAAACGCTTTGTTGTAAGAAAACGGCTTTACCTTATAGCCGCCTTCTTACACGAAACATTTTGTTGTAAGAAGGCGGCTTTACCTCATAATCACCTTTAGGTCTAGTTTGTTTCCAAGCAAAGAAAGGAAGGCTTTTACTGACATGAAGAAAGCACGATAATAAAGAGAAAAAGGTAGAAGAATCACGAAAATCGAGAACTTTTTCAATTTTAAACTTTCTTCAGAGTTGAGAATGGATTTGCAAGAAAACATTGGTATATATAATTAATTATTTATAATTTACTCTATTACTCTTTTCATTTTAATCTCAAATTATGATAATGTTGATGTAAAATAAAATTACAATCTAAACCTAAAAATTATAAATTATAAATTATTAAAAATAATTTTAATATTTTAATTAAAAATAATTATAATCTAAAAAATCAAACAAATTAATTTTTAGTAATTTTCAAATTCAAGGATAAATTTGTAAATTTACATTTTTATTAATTAAAAAAAATACAATTTTAATCACATCACTCACAAACTTTCATAAGTTTTCTCTATACTTTTCACTCTATTTACCTTAATCCAAACAACCTAACTTTCTTCACACTTTCTCTTCAAATTGTAGGAACTAATTGAAGGAAATAAGAGAAGGCAAAAGGTTGTAGCAACTGATTGAATGTAATTGCACAAAATTGCAAAACTGATGTTATTCATTTTGATTTATTCAATCATATATATAATAAAATTAAAATTACTGGAAGCTATAAAATAAGAATATTAACATGCCTTTAAACTAACCATTAATGCAATATAACGGTACAATATTTTAAGGGTAATAAAATCAAAATTAATAATAATAAAATCTGAATAACCAACATCCTCCCTTAATTCTGATTTTGAACAACCTTCCCGATTTGAGTTATGATATTGTTTTTCTCAATCGCCATCAATTCTTCATTCATATCCTTTTGCCATTTTGGGTGTTGAATGGCATCGACAAGTCTCACAGGTTCTGATTATGCAAGAAAAGCAAAGTGAACCAAATCTCCATTGTCATCAACTTCATCATCAAGATTTACTTCACAATCTTGAAGATGTACAGGTTGTCGTTGCTGCCTTCTTGGTCACTCCATCATAGTTGCAGTTGGAGTTGCAACTTCAGGTTGAACTGCAGCTTCAGGTTGAACTGCAGGTGCTTCAAGAGTGACTCCATCTTCCATATCACGTTCAAAACATAAATATATCGTTTTTTCGAATCTATTTCAGCTACTGCATTCCATTGCCATTCCTCATCTTCGGCAAATGTAACATCACGACTAACAATCACCTTCTTTGTCATTGGATTGTACAGTTTGTATCCCCCATGCTTATATCCAATGAAAATGGTCTTCA
>Ga0123342_1005422_pt1 | contig 18489 bp, 12 predicted proteins | sample Turbeawhitnodule_FD_89960 | JGI IMG/M metagenome (GOLD analysis project Ga0123342, IMG submission 89960) | Root nodule microbial communities of legume samples collected from Mexico - Turtle bean Mexico white nodule | ecosystem: Host-associated > Plants > Roots > Nodule | place: Mexico: Nepantla...
GCATATACAGTCTTCGCAGGAGATACTTCCCTATCCTTCAAACACTTCCATGGGATGATGAAACCATTAGAACCCTCTGCCATTTCAAAAGCTCACCGCACCACCGCCACACACCACCGCCACGCACAACCGCCCCGCACCACTGCGCACAGACCCAGTTGCGCGCTGCCCTCACAGCCCCTGGTCGTCGTCGTCCGCTGCACCTGGTGAAGAGGTTCGCACAAAACGCGATCAGAGCCGCCGTGCTGGTGGAGAACGTGAACGCACGCCCGCCGCCCCTGATCGCTGCTCCTCACTGGTCCGATGGAACGCTGTCGCGCCTCCGCAAACCCTAAGCGCGCCGCCACAAACCCTAAATGCGCCTCCGCAAACCCTAAACGCGCCTCCGTTTCTTTTTTTTATCTCAGTTTTCGTATATGATACTCCATTAAGTAAAATAACTATATGATATTTTTATTTCACTAAATCAATTGTTTTATTTTATTATTTAAATTAATTTTAATTTAATTCATTATTTAAAATTCTATACATTTAAAGTGTTCATAGTCAAATAGCGTTATTTTATTTTAATATTATTACTTCAATTAATTACATATATAATTTATTATTTAAATATCAAATTATCTATACACATTATTAAAATTTTCAAACTACATTGCTTATTTCAATTCCACATAATTTTTATATTTATAAAAATAATGAAACCATAATTAATAATGTAACATTATTTTTGTTTTCTATGTTATTTTAGCATTTTTTTAAATTAAATGTTCATTAATATTTATTTATAGCTGTTATTTTCTTAATTAATGTAATTATTCAAAGTATTTGAAATATTCGATTTCATGATTCAACCTTTATATATAGTTATTAAAATTAAAAATTTAAATTGAACACAAAAATATACACACTTAATTATTAAATTCTTTTTTTTTTTACATTTTCAGTTTTTTAAAAACTAAAGAAGTTTCTAATAATACAAACAATTTTTTAATAAAAAATTCTTATGTAAATAATTTTGAAAAAAATTCCTTTTTCTGTTTTTTTTTAATGAAATGGTAGCAAAGTAAAATGTGCTATCTCTATATATAATTTGAACTATCTCAGTAAAAAATATGTTCAAGAGTGCTACTGGCGAAAAAATTTCTATTTATATCTTATTGTTATACTTCCAACCTCCATGTAATTGGGCTAAGCTAGTTTCTTTCTACACCTCCATATCTTGTTCAGCAGCTCCATGGGTGATGAAACTACTATTTAACCCTTAATAAAAAATCCTCCACCACCCTCATTTCTTCTCTTCTTCCCTTTTTCAATGTACACAAAATTTCACCATTCAAAATTCAGCTGCAGAAATGTAAAAAGTGTTAAATACATTTCGAATTTTTGAATTTTAAAAGTTTACGAATTTTCCATTTTAAAAATGAAAAAAAAATCCTACTCTTTCATTAAAGAGCAAGTTTGGAAATAAAAAAGTTATGGAGTTAAAAGAAAAAGTTGACTTAGGCTATAAGATGCTCCTAGCACCTCAATTTACTAATAAATTTGCTTTTAAAAAAAAAGTTATGCAAAACAATTCTATGAAAGTCAACAATAAAATTGTAATTGAAATTTATTAAGTTTTAAAAAATGTTTAAAAATTAAATAACAGAAATAGTTGAGTGATGTTTCAATCCTTTTGTTTTCTTAAAGCGATTCCTTGAAGGACGACAAACTTTTGGGAAACAGAAACTTGCTAAGGAGACAAATACTTTCAAATGTAGGCCAAAAGAAGTTTTAGAAAATAAAAAATTATTTTTAGAAATAGTAAACAAAAAAGTTCCTATTTTTTTAGGACAAATATAATAAAGATTGTGGCTTTCATATAAGGATGAGAAAAATGCATGAGACCAATTTCCATAACAATCTACCCAAAGGCTCTTTTTACTTTGTACTTTAAATTGCTAACACTTTGAAATTGTTAACCACAATATAAACTAGACAACATGGTAATTCCACTAAATTTTGGAGAAAAATGGTTAGATGCTCAAGAATTTCATACAAGGGTTGAATGAAGATGAAACCTTAAGAGTTAGATGAAGATCCAAGCCAAGGATTTGGTGGAGGTGGAGGTAGAGGAAGAGGGTAGTATTGACACTGTGGTGAAGCTTGAAAGCACCTTAAAACATTTGGTGATGAACCTATTCCAAAGCCATACTTGTTAGCACTATCATGGTTTGAAGGGCCTACATCCATTCTACCAAGTGAGGTTGAGGGACCAACCTCAACCTCACTAACCATCTCATCATGCAAATACTTTAACTTATGAACTACTTCACTCATAAGGGGTCTTGTTTTAGGGTCTAGACGAAGACAATGAGTAGCTATCCTCATTGTCCTATGAGCACATTTTGTTGGGTATTGCCCTTCAAGTCTAGGATCCATCAAATAATGAAAATTTGCTTTGTTTTTTAGATGAGGCCGCAACCATTCTACCAAGTTTTGTTCTTCTGTAGCCATTGTTTGATCCAAGGCTCTTCTTCCTGTCAGCATTTCAAGCAGAACAATCCCAAAGCTATAAACATTGCTCTCAGAAGTAAGGTGTCCTGTGTCAACAACATTCTTAATGTTAATAACCATTTGAGTAAAAACTTGCACCATAAGCAACATGGAAGCTTAAATTATGCATAAGTCATTAGTCAAATAATGTGATAAGAAGACAAATTAGAAAGGAGAAATTTTGTGTGGCCCTAATTAATTATGGAGATTTTGGTATGTAGTTGAGTTTTTAACCAGTAGTTGTATGAGTTTCCATTTGATGAAGTTATGTCATCTATATGTTTTGCCATTTGGTAAGAAGAATTTATTCAACTTTTAACCCAAAAACTAGTTTAATGTTTTTGTAATCAACAAAGATAATATACATACTAATTGTAGGTACAAGAACATAAAAACCCTAGGCAAAGATTACAAAACTTTTTCCATCATTTAGTCACTTAATATTTATCTTTCAACTTAATATATATACAAACTAACCAAGACTCGAAGACTATTTCCTATGTTATTTTGTCCAAGTGAGAATGGTATAACTAGAACTATTTTTCACATTGAAAAGACAAATGTAGAGGAAATCTTTGCATTAGCTTAGCTAAATGGTTGGGCATGGATAACCAACACACACCATAACTAACTTTTCATATTCAAACTAGTATATTTGTCCAATTACCTGTTTGAAACAGCTCCAGTAAGTCCATATTAAAAAAGGTTTTATCTTCAGATGTTTTGTCTTGTTGTTTATCATAGAACCTATTTGAACAAATGTTATTACAGACAAGTAAGTTCTACGATAGAAAACAAGACAAAGGAATAATATGTCTATGCTTGAGTAATGGATTTCTAGATTCTATTTTATGTATAATTAGTGTTTCTATATTACTTTAGGATAAACAACATTTGATGATCCAACGAATTAGACAAGTTTATGTTGGGTAGAAGTTATTCTGACTAACCTGACATCAAATACTCAGGAGCTTCATAGCCTTTTGTTACAACTACTTTAGTTGTTACATGAATTTCTCGAACAAGACCAAAGTCCCAAAGTTTTGCATTGTAGTCCTGAGATAAAATGATATTAAGATGTAGGAAAAGTTGTATTATGTAAAAATTAACATAGTAAGAGATTGTAAAGTTATTACCATATCCAATAGGATCTTAGATGTCTTAAAATCTGGAAATATTATTGGCCTTGAAGCTTCCTCGTGTAAAAATGCAAGGCCATTAGCAGCACCAATTGCAATTTTCATTCTCATAGGCCATGTAAGTAGAAGAGTTCCTGCTCATACATCACAATATAACTTGTTAATTCAATGATTTATCTAGCATGTATAATAATAATTAATCCTGTTTTAATCAAAATAAATTTGAAATGGTATCCAAAATTAGATTAAAAGTACAACTCAGCGCATTAGAATATATATATATATATATATATATATATATCATTAAAGTAACATTAAAATAGAGATAAAAAATAACATTAATAACAAGGCAACTTTCACATTAATATTTGCGCCAAACTTAAAAATAAATGTACATTTGATTTGTGGAAAATTATCATTTTCTAATCTTAGATTGTACTAATTTTCCTAAAAGAAAATTAAAGAGAATAATTATGGGATGCCGACTATGTTTATTGAGATGGGATTGAAGGAAACAATGTGGGGAATGTAGAAATATAAAGAGTCAATATATGTTGTTATGTTTCAATTTTACAAGAAAAAATTGATTCATGTTAAAAGGAAGATATAACAAGATTAATAAAACAATTTATATTAATGGTGTTATACGTCACACTAAGACGAAGTATTTCATCTTTCATTTTCTTAGTTCCAAATATGAAACTTTTGAGGGAGTTTACACCTATATATTTGATGTGATGGATTGTGACAATTTTTTACTAAGAGACTAAAAGAGAGTATTGTCAAGAATAATTGATAAAAAAACAAATTGTCTTTTGGATTCTAGAAAAGTTGTTTATGAAATAACATATGACTCTTTCTAGAAATATTTTTTATCAGCAAATAATTAATTAAATTAAGTGGAACAATTTAGGAATGTCCTAACCCATTTACACAAAATGTAAGGGGTTAGTCAGCATCATTTTCCAACATGTTTCAACCCAATCATAACATACATTGATGTTGAAAAATTGGTATTCCTAAGGCCTCCAAAGTTCTAATCCAAATACTCAACCTATCTCGTAAGTTTCTATTTCTACATATGATCACCTCACTTGGCTTATCCACAATGCACTTAGAATACCATAACCTAGCCACTATTTTCTCTACTAGACTTCACATATGTATTTCCCTAATTTCAACTATAACAATTAATGCACTATGAAACAAGACAAGGGATACACAAATGCGAAAAATCTCTCCCACTTGTTGTAAATCAATCCTATTTTTTTTTTTTTGATAAAGATTTCGACTAACCCCCCAAGTTATATACACAACATATATAAAAAACTTACCAAATGTACACCAACCAATAGGAATAGTTGTAATTATTACTGTTGAATCTAAAACTGAACAAGCAAAAAAAATGAACTTCTCTAACTCTTGCAAGAACATAATAACACTCAATTCAATTTAGTAACTCTCCCTTGAAATTTTGTCCTCAAACTCAATTTTTTTGACTAGAAATATGTGGTATGTGATCTACACCCAAGCTTTCTATTGTGTTATGAGAACAAAATTCCTCTACATTCACAATATTTTTTTTTAAAAGATGATTCCATTTTTATGACTTTATATACCATATATTATTGTCACTTACATGATCACCCATTTCTTGTTATATCTATGGATTAACTATAAAGTAGAGAAAGTCAACAAATGTTCCTTTGTTGAATTACGACCACATGATTGAATATCTACTTGACTATAAATTATCACATATGTTGTGGAATGTAGCGAACAAAATTACTACAAAGCTATCTACAAACATAAATGTAATTACGATAAAAGAGAAGAAATCACAAAAGATCAGTAGAAGGTAAACAAAGGAAGAAATAATAAAGAATCAACATACTAAAGTAACATGGTTCAATTGAAGCCTTAAAATAAATTAAATTCATGTCCATGATAAAATTCACTATGAACCAAGGATTACAAATCAAATTTTTTTGTCTCAATGAACTCTTGCTCAACTGACTTTATAAAGTATAACATAACCATCTCAATTAGCTTTCGTGAAATGTTCATAAACAAGTGGAGAAGACATTTCTTACTACTGAGTTAAAACATCACTAGGACAATTAGTTGAAGAACATAATGAAATCCTTTAGGTTTTCTTTTTCAAAGTGACTTATGAATCCCATTTTATGTATCAAAAGCTTATTTTAATGTGAAAGGTGAGGGGTGATTAGAACTGGGGGTTCTGTCGAAAGTATGAGCAATTTAAAACCAGTGCTAGGAAGGGTAGGTCATTACTGGACACAGGGATTGGTGTTAGTAAAGAAGATAGTGTTACAATGTTCAACAGTGGAGATTTCACGTTTTTGCAGGTTTTGAAGGAGGTTATTGGTATATTACTTGGCTGTTTTTGCTAATGTTTTCATGTGGTTTATGACCATAGTAGAATGACTTTATCTTAGCTAAAGGCTAGGAAAGGTTTTCACTTATGCAGGATGTGAAGGATTGAAGAGACAAGTTGTGAAAATAGATTGAATGAGCAGTAAAAAGGAGCAGAGGCATAAAATAGTGGAATAAAAAACAAAGGTTTGGTAAAATTTAATGTAGAAGTATTGAGTGGCAACGTGAAGGAGGGACAACAAGTGCAAGCTGGGAAAGTAAAGAAGGATTAAAAGGTTTGGCTTGAGAACAAAGTTTTGAAGAAATAAAAGATGAGGAGGCTTGTGGACAAATCCTATGCAGAGTTAGCAAAAGGGCTTTGGCTGAATGGTTAACTGATAGGAGAGGGCTACTAAGTCAGCATGTTGCGTTGCTTCTGGATACTGATGCAGTATGGGCATAAAACTCAACCATCAATGTGATTGCATGGCCAATGATTGCAACATGAAGTATAGGTTGGCTAGGTGGAGGATGTGGTGGTGAATATAAACTTAAATTTATGTCGGTGTGGGTTAGATCTTGATATACAATGTCTTAATTACACGTGTTTTTATTAAAGATGTGAAATAACGTCTTAGCTAAAGGCTAGGAAGGTTGGTTTTTTGTTTTTTAGGGTGTGAAGGTGCGACAGATTAGGCACAATGCAGTTGGAATATCGTAAATTAAAAGAGGAGGGAATGCATATGAAAATGGAAGCCTATGCAGATCTGGATAAAGCTGGATGGTGAACATAGTTGGACAAAGATCTTTATGCAAAGAAGAGAAGGTGGAAATCTAGGCTTGTATGGATCAGATCTAAAACAAGAAATTGAACATGGCTGGGAAAAGGTAATTATGCAGGGGGGAGGAGGATTAGGGGGAGAAATGTCCAATTTGCTGAGACAGAAGCAAAGATTAATAAAGATTAATAAAGGGGTGGCAAATGGGCAGTGGTTGAGGGGAGCTCTAGAAGGGAAGTTTTGTAATCATAAGTAAGGTTAGTTAGTTTGCTTATGTAAGAAAACAATATCTGATAGGTAAGTAAGCCAATTTGGGTTTGTGCTAGGTGGATGCTATTACAACGTTGTTAGATATTCTGGTTGTGTTCCATGCTGTAGTGGTTTTTTATTTTTCTTTGTATAAGGGTTGGAGCATCTCTGAAATGCTCCTTTTTATTAAATTAATTTTTCGCCGATAAAAAAAAAAACTAGGACAATTACTCTAGATGACATTAGTCTCAGTAGAAGCTAATAGGCTAGACACTCTACTAAGTCTATCTACTGCTGATATGAGAAGACACATGTCTTTTATTGAACACCCAGGTGAAGTTATTAGGTTTAGGTACCTTGACAAGATTTTATGAACCAATCTTCACAAATATCCACCTTAGTTCAACACAAATCTTTTGAGCAAGACTTTTGTTTGCAACTAAGTTCATTACAGGTTTAATCACTAATCAGTTGGATGAAATCCAAGCAATGGAAGACTTGACTGGAAAAGTGTTCACAATCATATTAGAAGGAGTATAACCTATTGAGACCTTCCCCACCTTCACAAATCCCTGAGAAATCTCTTCTCTTAGAAGTGTAGCCTAATGTCAATGTGCTTTGTTCTTTGATGTATACTTGATTCTTTGATAACTGTATAACATTGTTGTTCTCACAGTAGACAGTTCAAACCTAGTCTTGCACCCTCAACTCCCTACCTAGACACTTCTACCACAAGGATTTCGTTACCACTTTGGTCAAGACAATGTTCTCTACTTCAGTGGTTGGCAAAATCACTACCTTTTATAGACTGACCTTTCAGCTGATAACAATACCATAAGTAGGTAATACATAAATTGTAAGAGATTTTTATGATGTCCAAACACTTAATATGGTATGAGTCAAAATAACTTTCTATTGAGAATCTTTGGCATACCAATTTGTTTCATTATAATTTGGAACTTTACCAAGTTTCCCTTTCAAATATTAGAGGATCCACTTAAGAGCTTACTAGTGGCTTGTCTAAGGTTTGACATGAACCTGTTAACAAAACTCACAACATAGGCTATGTTAGGGCGAGTGCAAAGCATTGCATACATCATATAACAAACTACGTTTGCATATGATTACTCCATAAAGTTTTGTTCCTACACCGTCTTAGGAGATTGTGTATCACTCAACTTGTAATGTGAAGAAAGAGGTGGAAAACAAACTTAGTTCGTCATTCCAAACTTGTCAAGGATTATTTGAAGTGGGTCTCCTAAGACACATATAGATGTTCTAGATCACCTAGTAGCTCTATGATCCTTCATGTCAAATTCGTCATTTAACTCAATGTTAACCTTCTCAACCTTAGGTTTAATATTTATTGCTATTAGAATGTTATCAACACACAACAATAATAATGATTTTTTTTGTTACAAACTTGAACTATGCATAAGGATCATACTTGCTCCTTTTAAAATCAATACTTGTAATGAACTTGTCAAACCACTTGTTCAATTTCTTAGGGGATTTCCATCCTTGCATTTGAAAATCCATTTAAAACTTACCAACAAATGGCTAAAATGAGTACATATCAAATTCTAGGCACTGTTTAGATAAAGGGACTTTATCTCTTCATTCATGACTTTTAACTATTGAGACTTCTTCTTACTTGTAAGGGAAAATCATACACTAAAAAGTTCATCTTTAACACCTCACTTGTAGCCACTAACGACTACATAATAAGCTCTACGTATCTATACCTCTCCAAAGCTTCGATTGTTCTCCTAGCTCTGTCTGTATCAATTTTGTAATCATCAACCCAACTATCTCCATCAGAAACCCCTTTTCTATCTTTTACCAAATCGTTTAAATCTTCATTTTGTAGAAAATCATGTGCTTTTTCTATGCCAAACTCAACCTTAATGTTCAAATTCACACCATCACAACTACATCTAGACTCACATTCTAAAACTCCTGGCTTATGAGACATCTCGATTTCATTGAAGATGATATCTTGATTGATGATACATTTCTTAAATCCTGTCTTAAAACACCATAGACAATACCCTTTCACACCTTTTGGATAACATAGGAGCATGCATTTAACGAGAAACACATCTAACTTCCCTTGCCTTATATGAGTACAAGCAACACAACTAAAGATTTGCAAGTTGTTAAGGTTAGAGGAATTCCTTGACTTGATTTCTTTATGATTTTTCAAGTGAAGTGTCATTATGGGACATTTGTTGATAAGGTAGGAAACAACAACAATAATTCTAGCCCAAAACATCTTTGAAACACCAACATATTAGAATGGTCATATTAAACGTTTAAACTAGATAATTATGTTGTGAAGTCCCGACTATCATTTGATACCTTTGTATGTCATTCTTCTCACAAAACTTTTTTTGAACATTTCTAAACAAAATTAAAGACTATTATCAATTCTAAACCACTTCATTGTCTTACCGATTTAGTTTTCTACTAGATATTTCCAAATTTTGAAATTGTCAAAAGCTTTGTCCTTAGCCTTTTAAGGATAAAGTCAGAACTTCCTCAAATAGTCATCTATAATCGATAGTAATATCTCGCAAGAGTGTGATCAAGTTGTAGACAATCCCCGTAGGTTAGCATGAACATAGTTAATAATACATTTTGTTCTCTATTTTTCTACATTAAATTGAGCCCTGCAAGCTTTCCCTTTGAGACCCCATGATCACAAAATTTCAACCTTTCAACTTTATCATTTCCAAACAAGTTTGGATTATACAACTGAACTAATTTTTTCTTGCGTACATAACCTAAATTTCTATGTCATATCTCAGTATTGGGCAAGATAGTCTTCTTAGTAGGAGGCACTGAGACAAATAGTACAACACCTTGTAAGGCATAAAAGTCATTTTTCCTCATACCCTTCATCACTACCATGGATCCCTTCATTACCATCAAGATTCTCCACTCACTTTTAAACATATATTCCTTCTTCTTAAGTTCACTGAGAGATATTAGGTTACATTTCAAGCTAGGTAGAAGCCTAACTTCTTCAAACACTCTCTTAGATCCATCATGTAGAAAAGACTTGGTGTTTCAACTCTGGTTATCTTACAGGACTTGTTATCACCAAGGAGAATTGAATTTCCTTGAAGTTCTGTAAACTCCTAGAGCCAGAAATTATTACGTGTCATGTGAAATAAGTAATTAGAATCCATATCCAATCACAATCACTTTACACTATATAGACCTCTGGTGATTTATAAAAGTCTTCAACTAAAGTTGTTTCACTAAATGTTGGTGGTCTATTAGAACTAGATAATCTATAACCTTTATTTATTTCTCAAGACATAACCTTTTGGTGTGACCTTCCTTCTTGCAATAGAAACATCTAATATTCGATGCACCCCCACCATTGAAATACATTGACTTCAACATCCTTCTACCACCTCATTTATCATTGGTAGAGGATCTTCCCCTTCCTACAAGGTTGTCTTCTAAATTAGATGCCTTAACATCAAACTTATCGTTGATATCCTTCAAGCTTACATCAGCCTAAACTTCCTCAAGAGAGAGAGAAGCTACAAAGAGTCTCTATTCCATACAACAAGATTTGCTTAAAATGATTATACGTCATAGGCAACAAACATAACAACAACAATGCTTGATCCTCATAATCAATCTGAACTTCAATTTCTCTTAATCAAGAATCAACTAATTGAATTTATCCAATTGTTTATTAATTTCGTTTTCACTACTCACCTTGTATGAGTACAACATTTACTTAAGATATAAATGATTAACTAGGTATTTCTTCAGGTATAAGCTGATGAGGTTCATCCTTAATCTTTGTTGTGATCTTCCTCTTCTAAATATGCCTCAATACATTGTTATCGAGGCTAAGAACAATCACATTTTTTAGTCTTCCCCAACAATGTTTTCTTGCCCTTCTACACCATGAATATATCAAGCCTTGATTCACCTTCTAGAGCTTCAAGTAAGTCTTATTGAACCATAAGAACACACATTTGAACAACCATAATCCAAAATCATTTGAACCAGTGTAACACTATATAAGTACAACACTTGCTTTAGATATTGATAATTAACTACGAATTTTTTCATGTACAAGCTCTTGAGCTTTGTCTATAGTTCCCTACGATCTTTCCTTCCAGACTTGCCTCAATACCTTATTATTGAGCTAAGAACAATCACATTGTGAGACTTGTCCAATAACGTTTTCTTGTCCTTCTCCATTGTGTCTACATTAAGCTTCAATTCACCTTTGAGTGCTTCAAGGAGGACTTATTGAATTAGAAAAGCACACAGTTTCAACGGTTACAATTCAAAATAATTCAATCTAGTGAATTTTCAACCCCATACTTTTGTGAAAGTCATGGTGATTGAATTTCACATTCACTGCACCACTTTTTTTGTGGAATATACACAAAAATAAATCACTACAAGATGATCAACACAAATAAAATTACGATAGTAGAGAAAAAGTTGTAAATAAGAAGTAGAAGGTAAATGAAGGAAGAAACAAGAAAGATTCAACATATAGAAATAACGTCGTTCAATTGAAGTGTTAACAAACTTCAATCGAAATTTTGAATATAATTCATTATGAACTAGATATTACAACTCAAAGATTCTATTAGTGAACTTTCACTTAACTCACTTTAAAAAGTGTAACAATTGAACTTACAACTCTTATTTAGTTTCCAATTATCCTTATAGGTTCTATATATAGTAAAAAACTATCTTAACTAACTTTTGTGAAACGTATCTAAACAAGTAAAGAAGACATGTAAACAATGTTTTCCACTACTGAATTGAAATCTCACTAAGACAAGTACTCCAAACGATACTAATCTTAGTAGAAGCTAAGAGTCTAGACACTATTGAGACTATCCACCAGTGATATTAAAATATGCTTACATTGTATTGGATGCTCTAATAAAATTAGACAGTTTAGGAAGTTTGACAAGATTTTAGTGATCTTCACACCATACTCTCTCATCCAAACACTCTTGCTTTATTAAATATACTTATTTTTTTACAAAAAAAATACCTAATAAGTATGATTTTCCACAATCACTTATGTTTTTTAAATTGTTTTAGTTGTATTTGACTAATCCATTGGATCAGGTTCTCTACTTTATTATTCTTTCCAATAAAACGATGACCATGACCATGACCATCTCCACTCCAACTCCCATATCCATATATCCTACCCATATAATTGAGTTTTGAGTAGACTTTATTATACATATCCATAAGTTCTTTCTTTTATAACCACATGTTAATTTTTTTTATCAGTAAAGTATTAAGTAAATTAAAAAAAGAGACACTTTAAAGGTGTCCTAACCCGTATACAAGTACTAGAAAACTCTCACCATGTGTAGGCTTATGCTTGTGAAATATTCCTTCCTCTATTCTAATAAATACACAACAACACTAACCACCTTTTATAGTCCATTCTACAACTTCCTCGAACCAACAACTTGTTTCTCTAAACCCACACATTCTCCTTAGATCTTGCCACGTCCACAATCAATGTCCATTTTTCACTTCGCTAACAAAGATTTATTAAATAACTTTAAATCTTTAATTTCTAGTTCTCCACACTTTTTAGTTTTATAGACTGTTCCCAACTTACGCATTTAATTTATTATTCTCCCTTTTATCGAAATGTTCTAAGAAGTATTTTAACCTTCTTAATAACCTCTTCTGCCATCTAATAGATACATAAAGAATAAAGGTAATGCAAACATCAATCTAATGAGAGATACTCTCCCCATAAATGAATCACTTTTGAAAACATGTGTTTAATATGAAATTAAAGGTACAAAAGAGAAATTGAAATATGGTTTATGCATATTTAATTGGTGTATGTGAAGAAAAAGGAAGGAATGTATTTTAGAAAATAAGGGTTAGAGATATGAAGGCAATGATTGAAATCAACAATGATAATGTATTTTTTGTGGCACGGAAACAAGTTTATAACGAAAACAATTTTTTTATTTTCATTTTTAATTATAAAAATAATTTTTTTTAAGTAAAGCAATGAAGTAAAAGTGGAGTAATAAAAAATAAAATTTTCAAACCATAACTTAATAATGAATTATTTGGTACATTGGGACATACTGCTGAATAGTTGCTTCTCTAAGCTCCCTTGACACATATATTCATGCACTAGTAGTCTTTTGCCATCCTCAATGCAAAACCCTACTATTTTAACCAGATTTAGATGATTGAGTGCACTCAGATAACTAATTTCATCCTGAAAATAAATGAAAACAATGAAAACATTTTACTTTTTAACAAACAATATAAACAGTTAGTGATGTAAACATTTTATACAAAAAAAAGAGCAATTTACTCATCAACACCTTCTCTAGCATATTGAGATTACACATACCATTGGAATGTACATTTAAAAGGGTTAATAATGATGTGTGCAATCTCAAGAAATCACAAGACATGCCAATGTAAATTTGCTTAGATAAAAAAATAAGAAACAAATGAAGAAATTTAGTTAGGGTTAGCATCACATACAAGCCATTCCTTGTGATCTTGAGATTCATTGAAGTTGAGGGCCTTCACTGCAATTGGAATTCCTGTTCCAGGCCTTGCTGCATAATTCCCATATGGATTAATCCAACCTTTCAACAAAATTCCAAACCCTTCTTCATCATGAAAATTCTCAACCTTAAAAGTCCTTGTTGCCAACATAAGATCTTGAAATGTGAACCTTCGAAGAAGCAAAGAAGCTTCAAACAATTCTTGATCTGGAACACACGATCTTGCATAGCTACTTAAGCTTCTGTTTGATGAGGATCTTGTTGGGGCAATTGATTGCTGTGTATCAACATCACTGGTGACATTTTTTTCTGCTGATTTTGGAGTGAAAGCAAAGTTATAATAAGCAACATAAAATGTAGTTAATTTGCAATCCCAAGAAGATATTGAATTGCCATTGAAGTAATTTTGTTGACACATGCATAGATTTGGTTAAACTTATTTTTAGAAAGGAATTGATTTTGTGTGTGTTTTTCTATATATTGTGAGAACAAAGGTTTATGCATATATTAACACCTAATTAAAGAAAAAGAAAACTAATGTGATAATTGATATGATTTGAAGTAAGTGTTCTTATAATTACATGCCATATAGGAATTAAGTAATTCAATATAAGCCTTTATTAAAAGAGATTCTTTAATTGGAACAAAAAACAAACATGAACTCTAACAAGAATGGTGAAACAAGGTAAGAATATCTATATTTATACACCATTTTTACCTTGATTGATTTTGTTTCTGGTTGAAGCTTCCCCTTTGGAACTCCAAAGCATGCAACCTAAGAAAATCCTCAATTTCTTCCAAAATCTTGAACCTTCTTCAGTAGTTCCTTCAACAACATCTTTGTTGTTTCTTCCTTTCTTGGATTTGCCCCCAATTGAGGTATCAACCCTAATACAAGCAATGTTTCTTCCCATATTTTCAGTTCAAACCCCTAAAAAATGAACATATAAAAATTTCAGCACAAAATTCTTAAAGATGAAAACATATATAGAAGACAAAAATGGTAGCCACAATGCACTTTGAAACCTTTTGTCAATTGATCTTAGTATGCTTCGTGGTTATTAAGATATGGGTATTAGAGGGAGAATGTGCTTGCTAAGTGTTTGAATATATTTTATGTGGGTCAATGTGTGTACTTTTTTTAAATAATAATAATAATAATAGTAATAAATGTTAGGGTGGTGAAAATGCATTTTTAAGATGTTATTTATGGGGTCCGTTAGTAAAAAAAATCGTCATGAAAGTCAACCATTCCACCAATAAAATTGAGTTTAGCAACACAAATAAAAAAAACTCTAAGAGACCATATTTTATAACAGTTAAAAATTTGCTGACTTGAAGGTTTTTGACACAAAATTTAGATGGATGTTTACAAATGAAGGCAATGAAAATAATCAATGATTATTGAGAGAGAGAGAGAGAGAGAGAGAGAGAGAAAATATTGACGTGTATTTTTTTTAAATAACCTGAAAAAGTTTTGAACATTTATATAAAAGAACACGAGAGTTTGATTTGAATACATAAATATTTTTATATGGTTAATTAATTAAAAAATATCATAACTATAATTTCTAAGTAATTACCATATGAATAATGAACGATTGATTGTCAAAAATATTGGTTTAGATATAAACTTCAATTTTTATAAAAATGTTTTTGAACTCAAAGAATATTTATATATATAGAAAATAAAACTCACATTATAGTGTCACTAAAAACGACGAGTGAGAGCTTGAACATGTAACCTATCACAAATGAGACGATTTTTAATAATACACCGTAAATGTATTTCAAGTAATTTCAATTCCTATTGAGTTTGATAAGTATTAAATACCAATATAAAGATTGATTTTATATAACTAAAAAATTAAAGATAAATTAAAAAAAAAATACTCAAGTCAATAAATTCATAGATAATTGAATATAAATATAAAAAATATATTACATTATTTTTCTATAAATTTTCAGTAAAATTTATTAAGATTTATTTTATTAGTAGAAATGTTAGATCAATATCTTAGGACTTCGTCTCGTTGGTGGAAAGATGCATAGGTAAGTAAAATTGACAAAAGTTTAATAATTTTTATTGAAAAAAACATCTAAAATAACTTATTATAAAGTTTATGTTGACTACAAACCATAATAAAAAATAAAAAAAGTTTCATAAGAATAACAAATTAAGAAAAATATATATCTCAGTTAGGTGAACATTCAATCAGTAAAAAGACAAAGTGAATACGGTTATTTTACATTCAACCAATGTTGAACATTCAACCAGTAAAAAGACAAAGCGAATACGACTATTTTACATTCAACCAATGCTGTAATAGAGCTACATTTGATGAACACGCATTCTTAAGCCAAAGAGATAAGAAGACGGTTATATAGTTCTATTTGTAAATCATATTTATAAGGACGACTATTTCTTATAGTCGCACTTTTATATACTTCTGAATTGGATTTAGGGTTTAAGGATAATGTATTTACAAATGTAGATATTGTCATAGCCGAATTCATAAATGTGATTAAAGGGCAACTATGGGAAATGAAATTTTGTAAATCCTTGTTCTTGTTCATTTCCTACAGTTTTCTCATAAACAAAGAGAATTTGTAAACACAAGCAATGAAACATAGGAAAAAATGGATGCATTAAAAACAGTTTAAAAAAAATCAGACACAGAAACATTACATGGCTAAGGAATGGAATAAAAGAACACTGAAATGCTTTATTTCAGAGAAAGGATTGAACCATTGATGATCCAAACAGCCACATATACATTTCAATGATATGCAGAGAACTTTGTTAAGCACTGCTATAACATTCTCAGTTTTTGTGTTCATCATTTTGTAAGTATGCAAGGGTTTGAAGATATCTCTAAATTTTTAAAAATAACAAACTAATCACCTAATATAGTAACCGATTATAATTATCATTGACCAAGTGTTTATTTTTTATATATAACTTATCAATGATTTTAAATATTTTAAAAATATGTGGTCAAGACTATAACTTTAACACAAGTACTTTTTCTAATGAAATTTAATTTTATTCATTCCAATTTTATTCTTTGGTCAACATTCAAAGCTTTCTTCCTCACATAATAAACCCTCACACGTGTCATTATATATCCCTATATTTTTACCTATCCATTTACCTAAATTTTGTATTCCTTAAAATGTGAATATTGGTTTTAAGTGTTGTTATTTTGATTTAGGATGTTTAAATATGTATTGGTATGTTAAGTTGGACACATCACTGTACTCAATTTAAGATTAATTATTAATGATTTTTTTTCTAAAAAGATAATAGTAGTTTATAAACTATTTGATTTTTTTATTATTTTCCTCAACTAAAAAAATGCCATTGAAAATTTTACAAGATCAAGAGCTGAATTTTACAATTGTTTTTAGTTTAATGAAGTAATTGAAAATTTTCAAATAGTTTAGCACCCTACTGTCTAATTTAATCTTACGTAATTTATTTCGTATGTTTTTAATTAAAATAAAGATTAAATATTATATTTTATGCATAGATTAATCTCTTCCACACCCAAAAAAAAAATCTTGAATTTATTACCTTCTTACTTTTCAAACTTTTCTGATATATAAAATGACTTGAACTTTAATTTTTCATTTATCGCATCTGTTATATTATTTCTCTTTCATTTTAGTCTCCAAATACATTTAAAGATGGTAAATAAGTTTAAGATATCCATTACTCATGTTTGAGTTCTTAAATTCTCAATTAAACTCTTTTTTCTGGTTAAATTAATAAATTCAAGTTTGAGATTAATTCAGTAATTACTTATATATTAGTTTCATCTCTTTATGATAAATTCTTCTCTCAATTTATTTTGTCAACAATATTCGTTACTGAGTAAACACACATTAATTATAATAATATATATATATATAGTGTTTAATTAATATAATGTTAATAAGATAGGAGAAATTAAACGATGTAAGTGTTTCACTTTTTTTTAGTCAAAGATAATATTATACTCAAAGCTAAAAGAGGTACAATGGTAGTAAATAAGAAAGAAACAAATTCAAGGGTTTTTATCATTATGAGGTTTTTTTTTTTTTTCTTTTTACCAAAATGGAGTCCGTTTTAAAAAATTATAAATTTAGACAAGTCGTGTCAATTCGGCACGACTTCATATGTACAAATCGTCCAAATTAGGCACGATTTCTGTCTTGTCATACTAAAGTTGTGTCAACTTGGCACGACTTATGCCCTATCATACTGAAGTCGTGCCTGCCACGTCATAATGAATCTTTTATATTTTTATTTTATATCTTGTAATGAATCTTATTAATTTGTTTAGTTCTAATTAATCTCTTCTCATCATTACGTGTTCTATAAAATCATTACTTCTCAAGCTATTTATTTTGCAAATTCACAACAATAATTCTCTATTTATTTTCCAAATAAAATAAATTTTCATTTATCTATTTATTTCCAAAATTCAATAATAATTTTCTTCATTTTTTAATTAATCAAATAATCAAGTTATTGTATTACATTAACGTCAAACATGATCCATACACGATTATCCAATTTTTTGTTCCTTAAAACTAACACTCTTAGAAAATTATGTATCAAATTAATTTTTAACATTACATAACTGACTACCCAATATATAAACAATAAAATTAAAAAAAAAATAAAGATTCATTATGACGTGACAAAAGTCGTGTCAAGTTGACACGACTTCAGTATGACAGGACAGAAGTCGTGCCAAGTTGAGACGATTTGTACATATGAAGTCGTGCCGAATTGGCACGACTTGCCTAAATTTGTAATTTTTTTTAAACGGACCCCATTTTGATAAAAAAAAAAAA
>Ga0123342_1005423_pt1 | contig 18488 bp, 10 predicted proteins | sample Turbeawhitnodule_FD_89960 | JGI IMG/M metagenome (GOLD analysis project Ga0123342, IMG submission 89960) | Root nodule microbial communities of legume samples collected from Mexico - Turtle bean Mexico white nodule | ecosystem: Host-associated > Plants > Roots > Nodule | place: Mexico: Nepantla...
AAAGTTTTTTTTTGATTTTACCACCCCCCTTTTTTTAAAAAAAAAAAAATTTTTTTTTTTTATTTTTTATTTTATCTTTATAAAAAAAAAAAATTTTTTTTTTTTAAAAAAAAAAAAAATTATTTTTTTTTTTTTTTAATTTTTTTTTTTTAATATAATATTAATAATTTTAATAAAAATATTAAGTTTTTTTTTTTTTTTTTTTTTTAAGTTCATATGTGTCTTGATTCACTATATGGAAGATTCCTCTTTAAAAAATAGTTAATGGCATTATTTTATTTATTAGATTAAAAGCTCCACATATTCTCTCTAGGTTTAAAAATATGTTGAACCGATTCTCCAAGTACAGGAAGCAATGACTTGCACTTGTGGTAAATTGTAGATCGATCCTCTTCTGATCACGAGTTTGGGTGCAAAAACTCTGAATAAAATTTTGGTGTACTAATCAAGTTGTCATTCGTAAAACTGAGAACAAAATAGCTGAAGGTAGTAAAATGAAGTAAAGTGGAAGGAGATGTGACTGTAAAAATAGTTTCTTATGGTCTGTTACATATATCTGAACGCCTTGATAAGTGCCAAAAGTTTGATCTCAAGGTGATAAGGTTGAACTCCAAACTGACAAAAATGGAATCAGAACAAAGTCTTGCATGTCTGTCACCTGTATTTTATTTTGTGGGAGTACGTAGGAGACAAATCAGGCTGCAAAATATTTCTGTCATTTACTTAATTCTTACCTAATTATCGATTACCATGATTATTAATTTCTATTTGTTACAGAGGATGAGACTTAGAGAACTATTGAATAACCGGTTTCAGACAGGTTGTTAGAGTTTCACTATGATGCTTCTTGTCCAGGTGCTACTCCTTCAGGCCTCGGTCATTCAGTCTCAAGTGAATGTCGAATGGGAGAGGTACGTGCAGAAGGTACTCCGACGCTCAAGTCAGTAAAATGGGTAAAAAGAGGTGTTCGACACTCGGAGGTATACAGTGATAATGACGTACCTTTGTCATTGGAATATGTGACGTACCTTTGTCATTGGAATATGTGACGTACCTTTGTCATTGGAATATGTGCTATCTATATTATTTTGATGGACTTATCTTATTGGGTTGAATTAGTAGAGTGAGTCACACTTAGAACGTATTACTTAATTCTTAATGATAGTTTAACTTTACTGACTTTGATTTGAGTTTTAATAATTTAAATAAGTCAGTCGGTTTGCATGAACCAGGCTCGGTCGGCTCGGTCAAGCGGCCGTTCGGCCCATATGGATACATACCTAATTCATATATTTGGCCCTGCTAGAAGGAATGATTGGCGCTGCATTTGAAGGAACGTCTGGTGTACAGTGAAATATTTCAACATTCCTCTGCACTATAAATGCTGAAGCTGAAAGTAATTAAAGTTGTTGGTGAAAGTCATATCATATGTAAGTGTATGTGTGTCCCAATATCACTTTCGTTGTGGTTGACTACTGCTTGTGACAGTAATCCAGAAAAAGGTTAAACAGACAGCAAAACACATATATTAAATGCTAGTTTTTCTTTTATTAGAAGCTACATGAATTAAATAGTGGTTATAGAATGTGTATTAGGTAGAGGAGTTTAATATAGTAATATAATGGGAGAATGAGAAGGTGGAAAGAAGCGTAGTTGTAGAGTTGTAGTTAGTGTTTTGGTACTCAACAAACAATCCCAAGGGACCCAATCTGCTACCGCCACGCTGTTAAAGACATGGAACAACAACAGCATAAGCATATTCCCATTTTCCTAGTTTCTCACGCTTTTCCCTCGCTTCTTACACTGTGTTTGGATCCTAAGGGAGAAACAAGTCAAAACACTCACCACCCCCAAACCAAAGTCACACCGTTTGCTTTGTTTTGTTTGGTTTTGTTTTGTTGAAACAATCCGTAGTAGTTTGACGAGGATACTATTACTGCGCCTGCAATTCAATGGCTGATCCACGACCGTTGCTGCTCAACGATTCGGAGCCAACTCAACTCCAGGGCGGCAGACCCACCCGAATCGCCTCCCTTGACGTCTTCCGCGGCCTCTCTGTTTTTGTATCCAATTCTTTCACTCTCTTTCTTTGCTTTTAAACAAATTAATAAGCAAAGGTCTTATCTTTGTTCTGGGAATTGAACAAGGCTTTCCCTTTTTGAATTTCAGCTTATGATAGTGGTGGATTACGGAGGTTCCATCTTCCCCATCATTGCTCATGCCCCCTGGAATGGAATTCACTTGGCTGACTTCGTCATGCCATTTTTCCTCTTCATTGCTGGAATTTCCCTTGCACTCGTTTATAAGGTGCCTATTCCAGTGTCACATTACGTTTTCTGCTTTTCACTCCTTATATCAATCCAATTAATTAAAGCCCTCTTTTTTCTTTTTCCTCGCAATATGTCAGAGAAGGCCGCAGAGAACACAGGCTACATGCAAAGCTTTAGCTAGAGCAGTCAAACTATTTGTTCTCGGTATTGTTCTTCAAGGTACTTTCTTCTTACTTACTCTTTTCTATCCACACTGTCATGGTACTGTATAAGACTTCAATTCAACTATGTTCACCTGATTTTGCTGTACTGGCCAACTGCTTTTTCTGTTGTTCTAGCTTCATCGCCTCAATAAACAATATGTGTATTCATTTCAGGTGGCTATTTTCACGGAATAACTTCCTTGACTTTTGGTGTGGACGTTGAAAGAATTCGGTTGTTGGGAGTTTTACAGGTAGCTTCATCCATAAAACCATCTCTAGTAGCTTGCTGACTACTTTTCATACTATAAGTTGACAGTTGAAAGAAATGTATCTGATGTAGTTGTGATATATGACTCTACCTCATCACTAGTGGTTGATATCGGTATTATTTCTATGCATATTATTTGAGGTAGCTAACGAATTTCATATGATGATCTATGAATCCAGAGGATATCTATTGGATACATTGTTGCAGCTTTATGCGAGATCTGGCTTCCACCTCCTCGATGGAAAGAAATAAATTTCCTCAAAAATTACTACTGGCATTGGTAAGGTTTTCATGTCAGAGCTATTAAATTTGAGGGCCCTAATATGTCGATATCTGTTTGCCCTTTTAATCAAGATTGTCTCTAACCCAAAACCATCCTTGATAAGTATAATTTCAGGCACCTATTGCTGCCACAGGATGTTTAAAAGTAAAACTTAACAACAGGCACTTTCCAAATTCAAAAGTCTCAACAAATGTTAGTAGGAAATTAAATGAACTTAAATAGCAGGATTATTCCATTTCACATTGAATGAAGTTGCCAAATATATTTATCTAGTATTACATCCAGTATATTCATATTCATTGGCGCATCATTTTACAAATATTTTTATGCAGGTTTGTTGTAGTGATATTGCTGGCACTTTACTCAGGATTACTGTATGGTCTATATGTTCCTGATTGGCAGTTTGATATATCAGCCTCGACCTCTTCGTTGCCTCCTATTGGTGGTGGTGTTGTTTACACGGTGAGGGTAGACCCAGCACCCTTCACTTCTCAACTTTTGTATCTTTTATTTGCTTCATTTTTTTGTTTAGAATTTGATTTCATGAATTCTTATCAAATTTTACTCGTTAGATAGCTGTCCTGCGCTTATTAATTGTCAAAAATGGCACGTGCTTATTCATGTTTGAAATTCATTTGTATGAGAATATACTGGTGTGGAATTCAAAATATTTAGTTTACGATGCTTACAATGTTCTCAGCCCAATATCAGGTCAATTGTTCAGTGAGAGGCGATCTTGGACCTGCTTGTAATTCTGCTGGAATGATTGATCGCTACATTCTTGGTCTAGGCCATCTGTATAGAAAGCCAGTCTACAGAAATCTTAGGGTATCTTATTGTTGATTCCATTTCTTTGTTCAATGCTTTACAGCATAATGTGACATGTTAATTCCTTGTTTATGATCTAACTTCCAGGAGTGCAATATGTCTAAGGGTCAAGTTTCAGATAGTTCACCTTCATGGTGTCATGCTCCTTTTGACCCAGAAGGCATTTTAAGGTAATAAGTATAAACTGCTAATATTTACCTGAGTCCATCAGTTAAAGTCCTTCCTCCTATGTAGAGTTGCCTTTTTATCTTGTGTAGTGCCTAGACAATTATGCTCTGTGCAACTGGAAGATTCTTTTGCAGATTAAAATGATCACTTTTTTAATTTGTGATATCGTGGAATTACAATCACAAATAAAGCCAACAAGGCCCGAGTAATATTGTTCTAATTTCAAAATCAAACCCAGTTGATTTTTCTTTTTGTTCCAAGAGATCAGAGGTATTATCCATTATGCTTAACAATTTTATCTATGGAAGACGCCCTTAAGAAAGTAGAATATATAAATTATCTTTGACCTTTACTTCTAAATGACCTTTACTTCTAAATGAGCTGGGACTTTTGTGTAACCTAGTTAGGACATGTTGAATCATCATACTTAGGTAATTTAATATAAATAACTTTTGTGGCATCTTTCAATACCATAAACATTTTTTCCACAAGTGTTTTAAAAGTTTTTAATTTTAAGGGAAGATCGAGTTGTGTGATGTGCTTTCAGTTGATGACCCCCGGTTTCTGTGACTGTTATCGCTTTCTGCATTAGTTCCTTCTGTTGTATTCTAGTTTCTATTATTCTTTGAAGAACCTGAAAGGTTTGTTTTCTATAGAACAAATTGTAGATGTTGATAATCTATATATTTATTCCTAGTGGGTTCTCACGTTCTTTACAGATGTTTTAATGATAGTCTGGCAAGAAAATATTTATTGAACAGCAAATTATATATATGGGTCGTAGGTTTTGTCTTAGTATTCGAGTTACATTGACTGGTAATGGCAGATGATAGTCTATAATTATCTTCACTTGTTCACAGCTCCATAACAGCAGCAGTTTCATGCATAATTGGACTTCAGTATGGTCACGTTCTTGCCCACTTACAGGTGAGATCAGTATCAAGTTTCCAAACCTCAATAGCCTGTAAAATTTAGCATTTTCAATATGAGTTCTTTAAATCCTAACTATGATCTGATAGTGCACTTCCCTTTGTAGAATTTTTTTGGCATTGAATCATCACAAGTACTGTAAATTGTGGCTTTGATGTCTTGGTTGGTAATTTGGTAGTCCTTAGTGGCTGACCTTTTTCTTTTATTTATGCTTGTCCTCTAGGACCACAAAGAGCGCCAATACAACTGGATGTGTTTTTCCCTTTCATCTTTGGCTCTTGGATTGTTCCTGGCCTCAACAGGTCCGTGCTGTAAACCATGTGTGAGATGTTGGAGATCCCATATCATCCATAAATAAAGTCAGTTTACAATTATATAAATCGGGACAATCTCACCTTACAAACTAGTTTTATGAGAATAGATTAAACTTAAACTCAGTTCTTAATATGAGAATCCTGTGTTTGTGGAACGCCCACTGAAAGTTATTTACTAATAACAAATCTCACATTCTCTTTCCATGATCATAATTGTTCGGGATTTTAGCAAATGAATTTCTTTATGTTCTTTAATGCCATAGAAAGTTTACAGATATTTATTTTACCCTTTTTACCTTTTGTTTTCAGGAATTCCTATAAATAAAGCTCTGTACACCGTCAGTTATATGCTACTAACTTCTGCAGGTTCTGGTCTCACATTCATTGCTTTATATTATCTGGTGAGTGCCACGTGATGTTATAAGAGAAAACTATACAGACAGAGATACAGTTCCTGCTTTATTTATTGGGTACTATTTTAGTATGAAGATTAAACCTGTGATCTCTTGCAATTTTCCAAACTTTTGACCACTATATCCCATCCCGAATGGCTTACATATTATTTAGATTACCCCGCATGTTCCTGATCAAGTTTAATTTTTGGCTCGCGGGTTCTTTCTTCGCCATTATCTTCCATTACATCATTCCTTCCGCATGCATCGTGTTTTGCAACATTCATTTTTTCCCTAGCTAGTTCCATTTTCTGATCATGGGCGTCATGTTCTCTTTGAAGACCAATATGATTACATTGTAATACTTTACCCAATTGTAGGTAGATGTTCATGGCCACAGGCGTTTGACAGCGGTGTTGGAGTGGATGGGAAAACACTCTTTGAGTATATTTGTTCTTGTATCTTCAAACTTAGCCGTGATTGCTATTCACGGATTTTATTGGAATAAACCCGAAAACAACATCGTAAGATACTGTTGAACGCTGCTGTTTTATGCCAGAAAATGTTCCGGTCCCCCAAACCAAAAATTGACTGTTACTTTTATGCAGATAAACTGGATTGTGACACGTTTCGACCGCACATAACCTCCTCGTATCTAACTGGTGTTAGATTTTGATGCCTTGCCTTTCATAGTGTACATATTGAAACCAGGAAAAGAAGGAAGAAGCAAACAATGCAAAGTAACACCATTGCATTGAAGTAAGGTTGTTTGAAGATGGGGTCGTGAGTGAGTGCTTATTGAAGTGCATAGGTAGTTTGGAATTTTGCATGACATCAACTGTATATTTTCCTTAAGAACTACCATGTAATTGTGAAATGGTTAGTGCTCACACTATCTCTTCTCTGTTTGGCTGGCCCATGTTCTATTCTGTCCTAAAAGGAATGCTAAATGTCTCATTCAATCCTTTCATGTGTTCAAAAGTAAAGAGCATACCTTAATAATTATCTCATGATCAGTTGCTTCTACAAAGTGACAAAGGCCATACCTTAATTATAAATATTCTTTTATTTTGTTGATTCAATAACTTACATTTTTTGTAACTCTTTTGTCCAAAAAGTTTTAAACAAATGTCAAGTCATATTTTCTAATGCTAAAAAAATTATAAACAACTGTGTTTAGCATCAACCACTTCCATTAAAGATGTCATTAGTTTTAATAACTGTTTTAAGTATGCAATTTTAGTATAACTGTTATTCTGTCATCAACTTTTTTTACAGAAGTTATTGACGTGACATGATGATTGTGTCACCGACTAATAACTATATGACACTAATATGGTGTAACGATTTGACAATTTATCACGTGTTAGGGTGACATTCACTTGACATTCACTCATAGACTAACGTGACACTAGTGAAGATTGAATATAAGGGTGAGGAACATTATTGATTTAAAAAAAAAAAAATCGGTTGTTTGTATTAAAGTAACAACGGAAAAGGAAATGAATTGAAAAAATAAATAAAAGTTTCACTACAGTAGTTATTACTTATAGTGGTCTAAAGCATAAAACTAAACCGTGATTAAAGCATAAAAATCGTGGTCTAAAGTTTAGGCAATAGTTTTTAGCCGTGGTCGAGGTGAGTGTGACCGTTTGTAATAGGTCACGGTTTTTATAAAAACAACAATTTTAAAATCGTTGTATAAAATCTTTATAACAACCACAATTTTAAAAGTGTTGTTGAAAGTATTGACAAAAACAACAATACATTTTTTTAATTTTAGAGGAATTATTCATACAAAAGTTCATGATGAAAAAAATAAATATTGAAGGATAATGTGTATTGAAATAGAAGTGACCAACAAGAAATCTCATATGGATGTGTTCAAACTACATAGTCAAAAAAATTGTCTTAAAGTATAATGATAACAATCAAGTCTTCAAAATGAAAACTACAAACTTAGTTAAAAAAAAATATATAGTGTATTGTTTCTTTACTACATATAATAAGTTCATTCTTCTTCAAGATTGTTTTCACATTCTTTATTGCTTTCAAGCTGCAAAAAAATACATAAATATATACTAATTAAATCTAATTCAAACAAAATAAATATAGTAACTACCAAAATATAATTGTATAAATAATCAATAACATGTCTTAATCAAATCCATTAAGCTTTGGTGTAACACTAGACAATTGCATGTATATGTTTACAACACAAAATCAAGAGCACCACATAATCCAATTCATATCACTAAACTTATTAGCATAAAGTGATCCTTCCCCCACCGAATACACACAGCCTGAACATGATCCAGAACAACAATCCCCTTTGGATTGAAAATATCCTTTACTCTTCAATGGTCTGCAACGCCTCTTGCGTTATCCCTATCTTTGTCATATTAAAAAAAGAACATAACTCGTTATACTAAAACATAGGGTTTCAACAGACGATACAAGAAAGTGTTCATCAACCAAAAAAGAATGCTAAAACGAACCAATCATAAAAAAAATTACAGATGAAACCTTTGCTCCTAAATTACATTATGTGAAAGGAAACCTTTGTCCCCAAATTAAACTCAACTAACATGAAAGATTAAATGAAAGTAATGAAACCAAACAAAATCAAACAAACCTAACCAAAACAAAATTCAATCAAACCAAAAATTGAAACCCTAAGAGAGAGTACCTGAAGTGAGTGAAAATGTCCACTAATGTTCAATGAGGATAGAGTGCAATATACCTGATTGACGAAAATGAGAACGTACAGTCTAGGTGAGAAGTGGGGAGTAACACGCAGTGAGGAAAAACACCTAGTGAGAAGGTATGAAGTGAAGAAGAACGTCACAGTGACAAGTGAGGGAGAACGTGGTGAGAAGGTGAAAAGTGAGGGAGAATGAGTGGTGAGAAGTTCGTAATAGCGCATAGTGAGAAGTGAAAGGCCTGTGAGGTGCATTTTTTCAGTCACGGGAGAGGGAAGAAGAAAAGAATTCCCACAAAAAATTGAATTTTGTTTATATTTTATTTTAATCTAACAGGCCACGTGTAAATAATCGTGGCTTAAAGTGTTAACGCTTTTATAATCGTGGCCTAAAGTACCAACGCTTTTATGGCCGTGGTTTCTTATATATTTTAAGCCACTTTGATAAAATTGTGGTCTATACTACATTTAGCCAACACTTTTATACTCGTGGCCTATTTTAGCGTTATCTAAAGTAAAAAATGTTGTAGTGGTAGATGCCTAAATTTTTTAATTCTCTCTGTCCTACTTGAAACAATTTTCTATAGCCACAATTAAGAAAATGATGCCTTACTGCTAATTGGTGTCTTTATTGTATATATATATTTTTTTTTGCAGTTGGTTAGGGGAATAATTGTCCATTTTGAAAAGGGAGGAAAGCAATGTAAGTAAGGTTTAATAAGTTCTATTCTACATGATGCTGCTAAGAATTTTCCTTTCCAGTCGTAAGAGAGTTTTCCACTTAATTAAAGTTGGATCTAGACAATTTTATGTTGTTAATAAGAGATTCAGCAAAACCTAAAGATTGCCAGAGTCCAATACAGAGCCTCCATCTTTAACCCTCAGTAATGAACTGGAATAAAGATAATTCAGTTTTTTATCATACAAAGAAGAGAAGTAACTTTTTTATGTGTCAAAAGCAGGCATGGAAGACCTCCTTTTTGCCACTCTCAAAATGTTTGCAGACTCTCTCAACACACTGAGAAACGCTTCATGCATAGTCGCAGGATACCGCTTGTTGGTTGCCTCTTTAACAAAGAACACTCTTCCATTCCAAACACTCTCTGCAAGAATGTCATAATCAACTCCTGAAAACCCAACAACAACATAAGAATAAGATCCATATGCAAAGTGATCCTTCCCCCACCAAATACACACAGCCTAAACAGGATCTGGAACAACAATCCCCTTTGATTGAAAATATCCTTACTCTTCAATGGTCTGCAATGCCTCTTGCCTTATCCCTATCTTTGTCATATTAAAAAAAGAACATAACTCATTATACTAAAACATAGGGTTTCAATAGACGATACAAGAAAGTGTTCATCAACCAAAAAAGAATGTTAAAACGAATCAATCATAAAAAAAAATACAGATGAAACCTTTGCTCCTAAATTACATTATGTGAAAGGAAACCTTTGTCCCCAAATTAAACTCAATGAACGTGAAAGATTAAATGAAAGTAATGAAACCAAACAAAATCAAACAAATCTAACCAAAACAAAATTCAATCAAACCAAAAATTGAAACCCTAAGAGAGAGTACCTGAAGTGAGTGAAAATGTCCACTAATGTTCAATGAGGATAAAGTGCAATATATCTGATTGACGAAAATGAGAACGTACAGTCCAGGTGAGAAGTGGGGAGTAACACGCAGTGAGAAGGTTAGAAGTGAGGAAAAACGCCTGGTGAGAAGGTATGAAGTGAAGAAGAACGCCACAATGACAAGTGAGGGAGAACATGGTGAGAAGGTGAAAAGTGAGGGAGAATGAGCAGTGAGAAGTTGAGAAGTTCGTAATAGTGCACAGTGAGAAGTGAGAGGCTTGTGAGGTGCATTTTTTCAGTCACAAGAGAGGGAAGAAGAAAAGAATTCCCGCAAAAAATTGAATTTTGTTTATATTTTATTTTAGTTTTTTTTAATCTAAAAGGCCACAGTAAATAACCGTGGCCTAAAGTATCAACGTTTTTATGGTCATGCTTTCTTATATATTTTAAGCCACTTTGATAAAACCGTGATCTATACTACGTTTAGCTAACACTTTTATACTCGTGGCCTATTTTAGTGTTGTCTAAAGTAAAAAATGTTATAATGTTTGTGAGTTATATGATAGGTGTGATTAAATTTTAATTTTTTTAATTGATAAAAAAAATAAGATTACAAATTTGTTCTTGTACTTAAAAATAATGAAAATATATTATTTATTTATTTGTACATTTTAGTTTGTTGTAATTAAAACATTGTTTTCGATGTTTTCAAAGAACTAATTCTGAAAAAATACGATAATTCATAATCGAATATTTATGAACCATAATTGATTAACATTTACAAACCAAATAATTGGTTAACACACGAACACATTAGTCATAATTGATTATCAATGCATACATAATCGGTTATAACACACAATGTAAAATCCATTACTCCTCCTCCACATTCAATTATGCTTACATTTATGCGTTCCTCTTCTATTGACTAACACCACACCACCTCAACAACGACCATATCCATAGATTTGAACACTACAAAACCAGTTTTAGCCAGTTACACACACCACCACTACCCTTCTTCAATAAGGACCTCACACATGAAGAACTCACACAAAGACCTCACACAGCAAAGAAGAGTGCATCACCAACGAAAACAAGAGTGAGAACTCAATACACACCCATAACTATTTAATGCAATTTTCAAACTCCATCTACCCTTAGCTACCCATGGTTAAGGAATCACTATATTTTCTCCATGAATCTTGATGTGCATGCGCCTAACAATGAAAAGCAAGTTCTCATGCATAGATAAAACAAGGTTAATTTTGTTCTTTACGTATCCATTTGTCACTTTGTTCTTGTTTCTCACAATGTGAAAGAGACTATGATATTTCACAATCCACATTTTTTTTTCACCTTCATTTTGTTGCACTTTAGCTTAAGCAAATACATTGAAGGAAACACACTCACTACAAGAAAATCATGAAATAGAAACCAATTTTTAGAGACCAAAATAATTAGTTGCAATAGTAACTAAATTAGAGACCATTTTAGAAACTAAAAGAAAAATTGGTTTCTAAATTTATATCTAATTAGCAACCAAGATTTTAACTACCAATTATTTAGTTTTTAAATTTGGTCTCTAAAACCTTGGTTGCTAATTAGATACCAATTTAGAAACTATTTAACAATAATATAAACTAATTTAGAAACCAATTTTTCTTTTAGTTTCTAAAATGGTCTCTAATTTATTTACTATTGCAACTAATTATTTTGATCTCTAAAAATTGGTTTCTATTTCATGATTTTCTTGTAGTGACTATAATATATTAACAAAAATTACAATTATAATTCTTTTCACAATTGTATAATTGTGATTTTTATGAACCAAAATTGAATAATTAATTTTCTCTATTTTTTATTTTCTTTATACCTTTGCATTCAATTTGTTTAAAATTATTAATTGATTTGTAAATTAAAATAATATTCATTAACAAATAAATAACAGTGAAATAAAAAATTAACAGATAAAACAAAAATAGAAATTATTATGATTTGATCACGTATTAAATATCATATGTACTTTACATATTCTATTAAATTTCTAAGTTAGTTTAATTTATATTGACTTTTTTTGACAAATTAAATCATCATATATACTGAATAAAGTTGTATATAAATATAAATTATCATCATTGTATTAACCTAAGAGAGCCAGTTTAGACAAAAAAAATTTCTGTAAATTGTTTTGGAAGAAAAGTATTAAAAAAAATTATAATCTAAAATTTGCTTATGTACGCGTTAAAAAAAGTTAAAAAATTATTAAAAATTCTACAAATTATTCTGTGTATTTATTTTGTAGGAATTACTATTTTTTTTTTAATTATTTATATCTCATATATAAATCCTTATGGAAAGACTTAACATACCCTAAATATACATAAAAGAATCTAGGATACAATAGTTAAAAAAAAAAAACTCTCTCGTCAAATTCTATTCTTGAAATGATTCCACAGTGTTATTACTTTTAAACAACTAGCTTAATACTTTTACAAGTTTTTTTATTAAGAATGAAATCTTGTAAGAATTTACATATTTAGAATTTGTTTTGTTTACATTTCAATTTTTATATTTAAAAAAGAATTAATACTTAAGAACTTAATTTGATTATTAAATTTTTTTTACCGTTAAGACATCATACATCAGCTTCTTCCAATGATTTTGTTATAAAAACATAATTCTTAAAATTAATATCAGTCTTCAGATTTATCATTATAAGCTATATATTCTTGCTGATAAATAAAAAATTAAAATTAGAAGCTCTTCTTAGATACTTCTCTTTGCTTTTTTGTGAGACTGATGTGTCAAATGGATGAAGAAATATTTGCTTCACTTGCATCAGCGGATAAGAAGAGATGTGTACTGGAACTATGTACCACATACATATCTACACGGACATACATATTTACACGGATACACGATACCAACATTCACATACCTATAATTTCTAAAATATAAGATATATATTATATAATTATTAATTATATAAATTGATAATAAAGATTTATGTTAATAATTATGTTTTATATTATTTTTTGGAAAAAAAATGTGTTTTATCACTGATTCGTTTCTTATTTTTATAATTATAATAAAAATTGATACAATAAGTTTAAATTTTTAGAAAATTAATATATTTTTTTTAAAAAAAATATGTTAGAATCGTGTTAAAATTGTCAGAAATCAAATAAATATTTTTTTGAATTAAACACTTCATATATACATGTCCTACGAGTGTTATACGAGTGTCGGTGTCGGATAGGTGTATTCGACACTGACACGCCATTTGAGATAAGTGTCTGAACTTCATACGTATGGAACGAATTATGATATTTTTTTCTTTTTATCACAAATGCAACATGTAAATTAAAAAAATACAAATTTTGTTATTAAAAAATAAATACTTTAAAATTCAATTTATCCATAAATTAATTATGGTATTTTTATAATTTATATTAATCTTATAAGAGTTCTTATAAATTTGTAAATAAATTTTAGATATCTTTGTTTTAAAGAATGTTCTTTAAATATATCCAATAATACATGCGATTGTAATGAATTATAAATGTTGTTTGTCGTAATAAGAATAATAATAATAAATGAAATTATTTGACTTTTGACTTAATTTAAGTAAGTTTACTTTTTGATTTAAATTGATTTGTTCCTTAGTATCCAAAGAGAGGAGATTCTTTGGAGAGGAGAGTGGAGAACGGCACGCAGCTCTATTGTCTGCCAGCTAATCCTGTTGGACTCTTTATGTCCATTGCTCTTCCTCCCTCACCCTTTCACTTTTCCACACCAGAGAATGTCTCTACTTATACTCTCCCACACTGCTTTTCAATTATTAACATTACCTTTTTCATTATTTCCATTCATTCATTTTATTATTTAAATCATCTCCCTTTTATATTTTTATTAAAAAAATAGTTATCAATAATGGTAAAATACGATAAAATTAGGAAAATAAGAAAAAACTTTCATCATTTTAACCAACATAGAACACTTTTTGGTGTGAAGTACAACGCATTGGTTGCTTTAGATTCAAACTTTCGTAAAAAAGTAAAGAGTTTCATGTGGGTAAAAAAAGTTGAATACAAGGTAGGAAAAAAGTTATTGACACGTGATGATAAAATATATAATTCATATTCTTTTGTCTGTTACCTTTAATTGAATTGAAAATAGCATGATTTGAATTTAAGTTGAGAAGGAAAATGAATTTGAAATGAATAAATGAGAGAGAGAGAGAGAGAGAGATATGAACGTTGTGTTGTTGTAGGGGTTGCATGCCATGCCAGGCTGACAGAAGAAGAAGATGAGAAGAGGGCCCACCTCTGCTCTGTCTACCCATTATATCATTACCCTTCACATGTTACTCTGTCCCACACCTCACTCTCTTTTTCTTCTCTTTTTTTAATCCCAAAATGCCCTTCTCTTATCCACACCACACTCTTCTCTCCTCCTTATAACCTACCAACCCAACCCAACCTCTACTCTCCTTCTTCATCTTCTTCTTCTTCTTTAGTTGTTCCTCTTCCTTCACCAACACCACCACAATGTCCAAGGAAGTCAGCGAAGAGGGGCAGCAGAGGAAGGACTATGTAGACCCTCCACCAGCTCCTCTCCTCGACTTCGCCGAGATTAAGCTCTGGTCCTTCTACAGAGCCCTCATCGCTGAGTTCATCGCCACGCTCCTCTTCCTCTATGTCACCGTCGCCACCGTCATCGGCCACAAGAAGCAGACAGGCCCTTGCGACGGCGTTGGCCTTCTCGGCATAGCATGGGCCTTCGGTGGCATGATCTTCGTTCTCGTATACTGCACCGCCGGCATTTCCGGTAAACGACTAACCCAACCCAACCCACCGCTTCCGTTTCTTTTTTGCTTGCAACAGTTTTTAACTTTTTGTCACAAAACATGACAGGTGGACACATAAACCCAGCGGTGACTTTTGGCCTGTTCCTGGCGCGCAAGGTCTCGCTCATCCGTGCGCTTTTCTACATTGTAGCACAGTGCCTTGGTGCTATCAGCGGTGTTGGCTTGGTCAAGGCCTTCATGAAGCACCCCTACAACTCCCTCGGCGGCGGTGCTAACTCCGTCAATTCCGGCTACAGCAAAGGTACCGCTCTCGGGGCAGAGATCATCGGCACCTTTGTGCTTGTCTACACCGTTTTCTCTGCCACCGACCCCAAGAGAAGCGCGCGTGACTCTCACATCCCCGTATGTTCTCCTACACCCTCACTACTGCTGCATCTATGCCACTTTTAGTAATAAAAGTATATAAATAAATGAATGAATGTGTTGTGTTGTTGTGCAGGTGTTGGCCCCATTGCCTATTGGGTTCGCCGTTTTCATGGTTCACTTGGCTACCATACCCATTACTGGAACCGGGATTAACCCAGCTAGAAGCTTCGGAGCTGCTGTTATCTACAACGATGCCAAAGTTTGGGATGACCATGTAAGACTCTAGCTTGACGTGCGTGGATGCGTGGTTGTGCTGTTTTAAATTGTAACTGATGATAATGTGTGGTGTGTTTTGTTGCAGTGGATCTTTTGGGTTGGACCATTCGTGGGAGCATTGGCGGCGGCGGCGTACCACCAGTACATACTGAGAGCAGCGGCTATTAAGGCGTTGGGGTCGTTCCGGAGCAACCCTACCAACTAGTTGATGATGATGATGGAGAGACAGAGAGAGAGAGATAGTGTAGAGGAAGTTTAATTGGTGTTTGCATTCATGATTTGTTATTCGCTTGATGTGTGTGTATGTGATGATGATGATGACCCATTCGTCTTTTCTTTTGTAATTTACTTATTTATTTATTTTTATTATTGTTACTATTTATTTGGTTTGTTTGTATGAGTTCAGAGGAGAGATTATGACCGTTATTTAATTTTATATTTATATGCCACTTTTCTTTACCCCTCCTCGTCTTTTGCAACATAAATTTTTGTTGTCTTCTTCTTCCTTTTACCTCCTCGTCTTTTGCAACAACATTTCTCTCTAACGGTTATCCGCTACTGCTCGTCAAATGATTTATGTTTGCCAACGTGATTTCCACCATCCATTTTTTTTTCTATACCTGATTTGTGCAAAGAAAATTAGAGTTACCATTCAATTTTCAAACAGTTTAGTTGGCCCAGTATAATAAATCCATCTTATATATCCAAGAACATAATGGAGTAATTTCATCGTAAAAGTTGTCATTTTGTGTAAAGTTTTTAAGGTATAATAAAGTTGTAAATGAAAAATTGTGTTGTATTTGATTTAAAGTGAATATGGTAAAGTTTGGGCATAGTAGGAAATTTAAATAAAAGTTTCATGAAATTAAAAAGTTGTGATGAAAACGTAATACATTGGTTAGCATTATGAAAGTGTGGGGCGGAAGAGTGAGATTAAAGTGGAGTGAATGGAAGGTTTTGAAAACCTAATACCTATTCTTTTCATCAAATATTTTCACTTATTATTTTTCTCTGTTATTCTGGATTATCTATCTATCTATTTATCATTCTCTTATAATTGCCCAATCACTTGATTATTTATCTATATTTAAAACAAATAATTATCTTCTCTATTTAACATGTCACATTCTTCACGTCTTAGTTTGGCCTGCCCTTGAGAAATTGAATTCATCTATTGCATATACAAAGAGGATACACTATTTGTTAATTTCATTTGGTACCACTTTTTAATTAAATAATTGTACCCTTTAATAAATTAGAAGTAATTGAATATAAGTAATTGAGTGTATAATCACACGTTGATAACTCCAAAAAATTATATACAATTTTAAAAATAAATATATATAATAAAAGATAAATTTGTAATTAAATTATGGGTAATGATATATTTACAATCCTATTTTTTTTAATACTAATCCTCAATATTATTATTTTAATATTTTTCCATATCATTTAATTACAAATTTACCTTTTATCATATATATTTATATATAAATAAATCGCTTCAAGAATTATATATAAGTCTCATAGTTATCAAAATATCATTAATAAATATTAAAATAATAGTATTGGGTTGAGTAAATATTAAAATAATAGTATTGGGTTGAGTTGGGCATGTATCATACCTAATAAGGAAACATTGTTCTTCATGCATTTATTCAGTAACCTATTCTACCTTTAAGCATTGCAAATTTGCAACTTATTAATATGCGTGCACCCCAAACGAATTTGTTCAACATAATAGTTCATCTACCAACGATTTGTTAGGCAAATTGTCAACATTGGACTTGATAGATAGCATGTTTTTGGTCAGTTCTTCTGACTTGAGTTCGACCTCTCTCAAACGAGCTCTGATCTCAGGAATTCGTGCTTTGATATCAGCAACCTCTTGTTCTTTCTGAGCCAAACTTTCCAACTCTTGTTCTAGCTCCTCTTTTATTGTCTCCACCTCCTGCTGCTTATTAATCAGTTCAATATTTTCAGCTAATTCGTCGAGGGCACTACGCAACCATGCAACATGAAGTTGAGCAGATTCCACATCCTTAAGAAGGGCCAACAATTCTTTCACTTTGGAGTTGCTTAATTGAATTATTGAGGTGGAGTGTAGCTCTTGCACCACAAAGCATACACATTCAATGTAGTATGAACGCATCACAACTGATTCCAAGTGACAACTTGCTCCTATGTCCCCGTACCTGTCAAGGATAGACTGCAGGATCGAAACAAAACTTTCTTTTACTTTATATCTTCCAACTTGAAGACGGGGTTCTGAAGTCACTGACTCGTTCTCTCCTTCATCGTTTAAATTTTCTTCATTTCGAATACCAGAGAAACTGGAACCTACGGATCCACCGGCTGAAATATTAAGACCCAATTCTTGAGTGTCATCAACATGATGAGTTACTGGAACAGCTTTATGAGAAGCTGTTTTTTCCTTGTGATTTGTTGGCATTGGGTCGGCAACGTGATCCCTTGGTTGGTCTTTGAGATTGAAAGGCTGCAAAAAAAGCACATGCAAGACATGACATCAGTTTGTGTCGCTCTTTCTTAGCTCAAAGATTGGAAGGCATGACGTGAGACAAAAGAGTGACCACTACCTTTACAACTGGATCATGTTTCTGTACAGAAATTGGCTCAGAGGGAACGTGCTCGTTTTTCACTGTCTCAGCCTTTTTCTTCTCAGAATACTGTGATATTGGTGATGAAGCATCAGATAGGTAAATTGCTCCAACTTTTGAGGCAGGAACGCTGTCAAGAACAGGGGGTTCTGGTTTAGAACCTAGCTTATTTTTCCTGTCTAACTTTAACGGAGGAGGGGCACCTACAAATGCAATTAGAATGGACAAGAATCAGAAACATATTTATTCATCGGCATGTGAGAGATCTTCATCAACCACCCGTTCATCAAGTCAAGGACCAACTTTTATACCTCTAAAACGACTCTAGTGCCTATACAACTAGTTTCATATTTTTGTAAAAAATAGACACTCACTCACACTTAAATTCTCTCTAAAAGAAACACTCTTCTTTGATTCTCTCTATTGTATTTCTTTCTGTGGTGTATCTTACAATTGAGAGAGCATCCTATTTATA
>Ga0123342_1005424_pt1 | contig 18488 bp, 8 predicted proteins | sample Turbeawhitnodule_FD_89960 | JGI IMG/M metagenome (GOLD analysis project Ga0123342, IMG submission 89960) | Root nodule microbial communities of legume samples collected from Mexico - Turtle bean Mexico white nodule | ecosystem: Host-associated > Plants > Roots > Nodule | place: Mexico: Nepantla...
CTACCAAATTTAGAAACTAAATAATTGGTAGTTAAAACCTTAGTTGCTAATTAGATACCAATTTAGAAACTATTTAACAATAATAGAAAATAATAGAAACTAATTTAGAAACCAATTTTTTTTAGTTTCTAAAATGGTCTCTATTTTAGTTTCTATTGTAACTAATTATTTTGGTCTCTAAAAATTGGTTTCTATTTCATGATTTTCTTGTAGTGAATATTCACTATCAAAGTTTTAGATTATATATTAATTTAAAAACTAATTTATAAATCTTTATTAATAATATAAAATATTTTATATATCAATATTTTTTTAGTTTATAAAATAGTATATAACTTAATCAATATAGTAACTAATTATTTTTTATCTCTAAAATTAATTTATATTTAATTATTTATATATATTATAACACTATAAAAAAGTATGTACAATATTTATAATAATCTAGAATATAAACTTAAATATATACAACATATAAATATAAATATGAATATTTATAAATAGAGGATAACTATGAAAATCTCTATTATTTTCGGATATTAATCTTATACTACAGTAATCTTAGTTCATGAAATAAACAAACACACACAAAAGTAATATATTGAACTAAACTAAATTTCTAATATACGAGAATATATACAAAATGCACTTTCTTTTTCAATCAAATATAAACATACAAATCCATGTACCAACCATAATAATTGATAAGTATCAAATTTCAATATATTTCATATTAAAATACAGACATTTATGAATGTTAATTGATAAAATAACTCATAATTTATGAATTTATATTTTTTTTTACATATTTTGTGATTTTGATTTAAATAAGAACAATTTATTCTCAAATTTGTATTAATTTCAGGATTCTATGGAAGAATTCAAATGATTGGGCTAAATGAGTATTACCGTTAATGAAGATGAATATTCCTTGTCTGATGTGATGCATCAAATGGAGCGCACGAAATCACAATGGAGAAAGGGAGGTTCTGATGAACTCTAATTGCAAATGAAAAAGAGACAATGACTTAAGCATAAAAGAGGAAAAAACAGAGAAAAGAAAATACAAAAGAAATTCTTATTTATTTGTATATTAGAGAGTAAAATACATGGTGTATATATAAGAAAAAGATTAAGATCTAGCTGAAACAGAAAAGGAAAGTTGGATCAAACAAACAAAGTCCAATAACTTAAAACAGAAAAACTTAATATGTTAACAATGAGGATATACAAAACTAGAAAGGGAAAGTTGGTACCAACCAGTACTCACCAAAGCTCGCCCAAACTTGCCAGAGAATCTCGCCCAAGCTAGACACCCAGAGAATCTCGCTCATGCGAGATTACTCCAGTAACGTTGGGCTTTCTTTCGTACAACTCACTCAGGCGAGCCCAATAACGCCCAGGCAAGAAGTCACTTAGCCCAAGCCTAACTATGTTAAATATGAGGCTTGAGGCACAACCCTAGACAACAGGATTGAGAGGAAAACGTCATTGAGTGGATTGGAATCCAATCGGGAGAATATAAGGTGTTAGAAACAATAGGGGAGGAAGCCATCAAGGAGAAACATTCTGGATCTTCTTTTCTTGATCTCCATGCTTGTAATAGCCAACATGTGTGATTAATTCTATACTTGGGATTGAGAGTAATATGTTCAAACTCTTATGTATTGAGGTGATATCTAAACATAATATTTTGTTCTTGATTGATGACTGATATTGTCATTTTGTTTGTAATGCTTGTTCGCCATGATCTCGATACTTGGATTTGACTGAAAAGTACTCATAGTTTCTAACCCAAGTGATAATGCTTAACATATTTAAATGGTAGGAATAGATTTGAAATGTTAATTGCAATCAACGTCTAATCTTAATGATAATTTTTTATAAATATGAATCGATATAAATGAATTTTATATGGGCATCAATATCAATCAAAGGATACAATATTGTCATGCTAATCAAAATACAAAATAGTAAGAAAGATGAACCTCAATCCCCATTTTTCCAATTGAACCAACAAACTCTTTGACTTGTTTTCTTATTAATCATCGCAATTATAACAAATTCCAACAAACTTTATTATTTTGTTTCCTATTTAGTAAATCTTTTACTTGATTATTCAACCGTTCCTTGTGGGTTCGATATCCTTTTTTATGGAAAAATTATTACTTTTGACAACATGATGCACTTGACGTAGAAAAGTCATCAATAATCTAATTTCATTTCAATACCAATATACAACAATCATGTAGACCACACATAGATCTACAAATTAAAGATATTTAACAAGCGAATTATGAACTAACGCCTTCCAAAAGACCTTTATTAAGTACGCCCAACCAAATACTAACATCTAATTAAATTCAGTACTTAGATTTACAAACGAATCTGTATATCATGATATCATGGTAAGTTCAATACAGCTCAAGTCGTGTATCTATAGGTGACCATGGTATGTATGAATTCTCTCTTCTAATTCACCACCAAATATCTTAGTTTATGTGACTTAGATCATCAATGAAGCAAAATGATCTCTGTTACAACATATGAGTTAATACTTAATACACAATCAAACAATGACTCACACATTATCCCAAATGTATATGAATTCTATCATTCGAAGTAATCATTCTCACACAATACATATCATTTAAGAATTTCTCAAATTAATTTTGTTCTTACAATTTATCCGAGACTGAATGTCCCCTATCGAATTCCTCCATTCTTCTCTTCAATTCCAATTGCTCTTCTTTGATGTTCGAGAGGGTGGGTACCTACAAAGATACTCCGACACTCAAATTAGATGAGGTCAATGTGAGTGATATAGTTCAGAATTCAGAGTAACATTACCTTTCACCATGGGGGTCCCCTCTTATTTAAACTATTTTAGTGGGCATTATCCTGTCAGAATGATTAAAATAGGCCCAATGAGCATATAATCACACTTTGTAGCCCCTACTCGGGATTAATACTTTTAACTTGGGGCGTGACGTGGACACTCCTTTTTACCGAGAGACCGGTAGGCCGTGTGGGTAACCGACCATCCAGATTTCCCGTCTCTGCTGAGTGGAGGTTTTGTTGCTGAGGGACACTGGAACTTCAATGGATTGGCTTACCTGTTGACCTGTGAAGAGCGAATGTCTGACTCCCGCTGACCCTTGGTATAACACTTGCCCCCTAGGCTTGAGCTAGCTAGGTAGTGTATTGTACCTCCGACACGAACCTGTCCTGTTTTAATTTGCTAACCTTTGCTTCAGCCGCGAACCTTCTTTCCTCTCCCAACCTTTTCTTCTTTTATGCCACCGATTTTGTGTCTCAGCACACCAACAATCTTTGTGACATTATTCGTGGGTCAATTAACGACATGTTTGATGTTGTCCATGCGAATAAGTCTTTGTTCGCAGTTAGCATATCCGTGATCTTTCATTTTCTCCTCCTTCCATATTGGCACTGATCCGTGTGTTCTGTCCCGACTTCCCGATCTGCAGAGGGACGGTTTCGTCCTTTCGTTCTACACGTGGCTCATCATTTGGCCGTGGGTCAAAGTCTCCCTTAGCAGCTATTGAATTCACGTCCCTCTTGTGCAACGTATATCTTGGTAGGATTCTCAAACTCGTCGCAAAGCATTCCCTTGCGGTTTTCTAATGCACCCTCACTCTCGCTACACGCCCATCTTCAGATGGAAACTTCATGGTTAGGTGGTGCGTTGAAACGATGACTCCCAACCGATATATGGACGATCTTCCCAACAATGCGTTATAAGATGTTTCGGCGCCAACAATAAAGTATAGAATTTTGACGGTTTTTCGCTTCTCGTCCTCCCAAAACTTAGTGTGCAAATCAACATAACCTCTGGTGTCTACCCTTTTCCCCGAGAATCCGACTATCTAATCGTCATGGGGAACAAATTACTCTCACAAAATTCCTATTTTCTTGAAGGTTTTGAGGAAGAGAACATCTACTAAACTTCCCTAATCAACTAAAGTTTTAATCACTGTATAGTTTGTCACCTTCATTTTGATAACCATGGGGTCATCTTAATTCATGTCTATTCTCCTGAAATCTTCATCGATGAACGTTATCGGAGGTATGGTGCGCCGACTCCTTCCGATGAAATTGATAGAATGTAGGTTGCGAACATGGTGTTTCCAGGGCGAGTAAGTGGATCCTCCTCATGCAAATCTGTTTGTTGTGGTGTTAATAACCCGTTTGGAAGGGGGGGCTTGGCCTCTCTTCTTCTGTCGACCCTTCGCTCCGGTGTTCGTGATCTTGGCCAATAACTTTTCTGATTTGTCTTGGCCTCTCGCCCCTCATACTTTCCTTCTTCTCTACCATCCTTCCGCACAAAACGCCTCAAGTGACTGGCCTATACCAAATCCTCTATTTTGTCCTTCAGTATGGCGCACTTTTCAGTGGTATGATCATAATTTCAATGATACTGGCAGTGTCGGATTTGGTCTGCATTGGGGGAGTTGGGGTTCTTTTGAAAGGTGATATTAAGTCGGTGTTCAAGGCTTCATACAGAACTCTCGACCTCAGGGGGTATATTGAGGGAACCTCGTTGGCTTTGGGAATTCCCTTGGTGTTCTTGGTGGCCGCATAGGTCGCGACGCCTCTTTTACTTGTCGAGTTCCCACATCTTTGCTTACCTTCATTTTGAATTCCTACATGAACTTTGCTGCCCTCTGCCTCAGCTCGTCCATGCTTCCGACCGATTTTTTGTAAAAACTATCAGATAGGGGTCTTGACTTCAGGGCAATTACTAATTGGTGTAAGGCCACTTCCGGGCTCAATTTCGAATACCAAGGGCTACTTTTTCAAAACCTCTCCAAGAAGGATCGAAGCGTCTCAGACCTCCCTTGTTTGATATTTACTAAGGCGAGGGAGGTTAGGTGATGTAGTTTGCTTGTGGCGAATTGAGCAAAGAATTTTGATACCGGGGTGTCGAAACAATCAATTGTAAAGGGGGGTAGGCGAGTAAACCAATTCAACGTGACCCCCTTTCAACGAGGTGGGGAAGACACAACAAAGTAGGGCGTCGTCTTCCGTATACAAGCTGACTTGAGTAATGTGCGTCTCGACATGCTCATTTGAATCATCGCTGCCATCATATTTGTCAATCGTTGGACCCTTCCAACTGGGTGGGAGAGTTACCAGCATGATTGATTCTATGAAGTGGTGTTGGCAAGACAATGCCCCTACACTCCCTTTTGAGCAGGTGAGCACTGTGTGGTGATGTGAACTTGCTTTCCGAATACTCACGATTCCTTGAGTCCTCTAGACCTGTCGGCCTTCAGGACGGCTATTTCCTTTTCATTTTTTTGTTTCAGGTTTTCAAGTTCTTTCCTCATGGTTATCGGATTTGTGGTCAGTTCTTTATTCTGCCTGTCGTTTCCCATCATGCGATCCTTCAATAGGTTTTTCTTTCGACCCCTCGGTGAACGCCAAAAAGTTCTTACAATTTATTCGAGATTGAATGTCCCCTATCGAATTCCTCCAGTCTTCTTTTCAATTTCGATTGCTCTTCTTTGATGTTCGAGAGGGGGGGTACCTCCAAAGATACTCCGACGCTCAAATTAGATGAGGTCAATGTGAGTGATATAGTTCAAAATTCAGAGTAACATTACCTTTCACCATTGGGGGCCTCTTATTTATACTATTTTGGTGGGCATTATCCTGTCAGAATGATTAAGATATGCCCAATGAGCATATAATCACACTTTGTAGCTCCTACTCGGGATTAATACTTTTAACTTGGGGCGTGACGTGGACACTCCTTTTTACCGAGAGACAGGTAGGCCGTGTGGGTAACCTGCCATCCGGATTTCCCGTCTCTGCTGAGTGGAGGTTTTGTTGCTGAGGGACACTGGAACTTCAATGGATTGACTTACCTGTTGACCTGTGAAGAGAGAATGTCTAACTGCCACTGACCCTTGGTATAACAATTTTAATATAAAAAACCAATATTCACTTATACATAATCCAATTTGAAGAAACAAGAAGAAAAGAAAAGAAAGAAGTTAATTTTTTAGCTTAACTGGGAATATTTTAACTTGTGCGAAAGTTTGGAGAGAGGGTTGATTTTCAGTGTTGTTTTCACTTGAGCGAGAATCCAAGACTGAAATGAAGTTTGAGTGTAGGGCTATTTTTGCTTGAGCGAGAATTGTCTCGCTTAAGCGAAAGTATCATAAAATCAATTTGTACAACAACACAAAACCATTTTTAAAGTTGTATCCAAAACCAATTCAACAAATACAAGCATAAAATGCAAAAATATAACACAAAGATGATAACACACAACAAATTTCATTCATTCAACAGCACAAATCTCATTTCAAACCCAAAGATTAAAAACATATTCTACAACACAATGTGACCAGATCACTCCCTAATTTAGATTATTTGTGCTAAGGTTCTACCAAAAACATAATTAACTTTCTTTATCTATAATTTCTTATTTCAAGAAAATTTCAACTCAAGTAGAAAAAGTCACTCCAAAATCTAGAAACTTAGAACAAAATATCCAAACATATATAAATTAAATGTTAAACTAAAAAACATCAATATTTAATTTTATAAGTGATTTAATATCGATTAAAATTTAATAAAAATATAAATTAGTATAAGTTTAAGTCCCTGTATAAGCTTTCATATATAATTTTATAATTAAAATAATTAAAAATATATAATAATAGAATGAGTAGGAAAATAGGTTATTAACATATCGTTTTAAATATAAATTGGGTAAGTGATATAAGTAGGGATGGGAGAAGAGTTAGTTCAATGTATTTAGATATTTATTTTTCCTCTATCCTCCTAAAACAATAGTTGAATCGGGCTAACTAATCGTAGTTAGTATAAATTGGAAGTCGCCATCCATTCTTCCAAAAAGTAGGTCAATTGCCAAATTTGATTTTTTAATTCTTTTTCTTTAAAAATATTTTTTAAATCAAATTTAATTACATAAATATTTTCTAAACTTTAGTCCATTAAATTATTCCATTACAATCAATTATTGAAACGTAATTTATAAATGTTTATGATTTAAATTTCAATTATATTATATATTTACATCATTTAAATAAAAAAATGTCAAAATCATAATTTTCAATTGTAATATATTAATTTAAATATTTTACACTTATAATATAAAAATAAAAAATATAAACGAGTTAACAGTTCAACCCGTTCTACTTCACCAGTGGTCCAGTGAGCTAATTAAAGTACTATAAATTGTATATATAGGTTGAATATGCCAATTATATATAACGAATAAGGATGTAAATTGTAATTTAATATAAAATAATTAAATTTTAATTTTAATTTATTTAAAATATTCTTTTAGTTTAGATTAATTAATTTAAATAATTCAATTTGAAATATATACTTCATTCAAAATTAAAAAGTTAAACTCAATAATTTTTTAAATTATTAATATATTATTGGTAACTTTATTAGTTAAGTACTCTTTTTATTCTATAAAAATCAGATAACAATATAAAAATTACGTATCATATATTAATTATTAGACTTAGTTTTGCAGTTATTGGTGTATATTTTGTCTTAAAAAATAAATTCTTAATATAAATGTTACAAGTTATATTATATCAGTAGTATGATGAATCATATCTAATAAACAAATTTTTTAGAATAGAAAATTGATACATACATAAATAATATGCTATTAGTATAAACTCACAATGTCTGCTCAAATCTAATTTCTATTAAAAAACATTACCAATGAAAACAAACAGTATCCAACCCTTTCAGCAATATATGACAAAATAAAATAACGTTATGAATATCAGATAAAATCTTCAATATTAAAGATGATGTTTTCTCAAGAAACTTCATGATAAGTTATTGATGTGATAATGCTCCAAAAAGTTTATCTCGTTTATAAATGCATGATTAAAGGGGTAATTAAGGGTGAAGACAAACACTTCCATTAATTTTAGAAGATGCAATTTTAAGCTTAGCAAGTGCTCCATTAAGAAAATGTCAACATGCAGAAAAATATAATGTTGGGTTTTACTATAGAAAACGAATGCGATTTAGAAACCAACATGCTTCATGTTATTTCCCTTTCAACTAAAAAGATAGGGTTTCATTTTTCTTCTCTTTTTCTTTTAATTTTTTTTTCACATGTGGGTCATATATTAGATTTTGGAATCTATAATATACTTGGTTATAATGCCACCTCAAATGGAGTTTTAGTTATGTATTCTTAAAAGAAAAGAGATTCTTGGTTTGAGTGGACACAAAAAAACAAGTAAATCTTTACAACATGTCACTAACTAGTATGTGATATGTTTTCAGATTATTAGGAAAATAATTATGGTACTTTTCTTTAAGTTTTTGTTTAGAAATTAGCAAAAAAAAAATGAATTAAATATTCAAGAATAACATTTATATATTTTCACACAAATTTAAAAGGGCATATAGATTAGTTGATGAATTTCTATTAAAATAAAAGGCCCACCGACCATAATAATTACATTTATTTCAATCTTAATTAATCACGTAATAATGTGATATCTGAATATTGGTCTTCGAAGAGGAATAAAAAACATCATTACTCTTCTTAAGACTCAATTAATTAATCACTTGTCATGATAATCTTTGAGGCATGTATTGCATTATGTCACAAGCAATAAGGTCAAAGTCAACCATACGAGTCAATCATGCGTAGTTGACTTTTGGAAAGAAAATAAATAATATATGGGCATATTTCCTATAAATGAAAATAATCATGGCAGCAAAAGAATGAATAGGAAGGATAGTACTAAGAATAGGAATAAATATAAAATATATTTTTGATGTCTCTAAAAAAATTTCAAATTCACTTTAATCCTCCAAAAAAATTTGACCTATTTTTATTACTTTAATTTCAAAGTACTCCACTTTTATTCTCAAAGTAATTATAGTTAATGTTATTGGTAATTATAAATTGTCAAAAATTATAATTATAGTATTTTCAAATTACAGAAACGGTATACAAATATTTTTCAAAAGCTGAAATCAAATATATTTTTTTCAAAGGAATACAAAAATATATTTTATCCATATATAAATCATGTACAAATAATAATTTTTTATGGGAAAAAAATTAAATAAATACAAATAGTAAAATTATCCTTGTAAAAGGTATTGTTGATGCTACTAAAATTTAGACACTCAAGAATTATTCATGCATGTTTAATTATGTGATAGTGTTAAAAAAGAATAAGTGATCTGTGACACTCATTTTAATGATATGATTTTTACTATTTTTTTTAAGGTAACATATAATATTTAATAAAAATACTGGTGTTAGACATCTTTTCCAATATTAGATAGTAAGCTAAGATTTAAACTTAAACTACTAAATAGAAAAACATAATAACATCACACCAACCTCCTACTTAAACTAAAAAACTTGTAAAGTTAATTTTTTTTAATTATAAATAAACATGTTAATAGAAACCAATTAAAAAAAAAAATCCAACCCTAAATTTGATAACATTAACTTTCCAATCAAATCTTTTCCGTTTGCTTATAACATTGATCGTCTCACTCTCAAATGAAATGCAAGTTTTGGAAAGATGAATTTTGTAAATCAAATTAGCTAAACTACTATGAACAAGTTTTGGAAAGATGAAACTTTCTTTCTAATTATTTGAGACAATTATATAACTATGAATTAATGTAATCCTGCTATCAATCAATTTATTTGTTTGATGGTCAACCTTTCTTAATTTGTTACCTACAAGTAATAAATCCCTTTCAATCTGTCAACTCCCCTTTTTTCATCATGCTTCCACTACCATTTGTTAGTACTTATCTTTTTGTGTTGATCTCTGAGTTATCTTTACAAAATTCATATCCCAAAGAACGTGGGTGTGTGTCTGTGATTGTTCATAAACTGCAACAACTCATTTCATTTGCGGTTGCGTTTTAGCATCTCAATCTAGTGGTCACGTGTCAGCCGATGAAGCCCAAAAATCTTCATTTTTTTTTTCCTGAAACTTATAATAGATTATTGTCACACTGCTTTTCAAGTTCCCAGTAGCCAAAATTGGTCCCCATAAATTCTCAAACTTATCCTGAATTCTTGACTTCCCGAAAATCTAACATTCCTCACAAGAAGACAACGGATATTGGGTGGTGTGAAGGAGTCCATTTGTTGAGGCAACTAACATTATGGTGTAGTTGTCACAGTATCATGCAGATAACAAGTAGTGCAAATTAGTGAGCGAAATCCCATGAAAAATTGACATCTTCTTCAGCTTTGTATCTTAGCAATTAGCAACATCTATATTTTGTTATGATAACGATTCATAGATAATCATGTTTCTTAAACATGTGATCAAACATACTTTTCATCATTAAGTGTTCTTACTGGTTTTGATGTTGAGCCATCTCTAGTGACGAATTCAAGTTATTTGTTATGACCAATATGATCTTGAACTCATCAATGCTGAGTGAAAATATTTAACTGTAAAAAATTATCTGATATTCAAATTAGTATCTGAATAGTAAACAAGTATTAAGTATTGAGTGAGGTAGGATGTGTCACCATCACATTCCATGTTCTTGTTATGAGCACTAAAGATTACCAGGTTTTGCTCCTTGCATATGTCTGCATCATTATTTGTTGGTGGTGGGTGTGGTGCGAGAATGGAATTGGGGGGCACAGACAATCCTCATTGTGATTTTGCTTTACAGAAGATAAAAGGCAACTTTATTGCAATATACTCTTAAGAATGTTGTGTTATTAAGGGGAAAGGACATGACCAAGTTGCTTTCAACCTTGACAGTGTTCATTGATTTCCATTAACGAAGGAACACCTTATAACAAATGACAATAATGCATGTAAGCTTTAGTAGCTATAACATGGTGCACTCTAATGGAACATGCTCATCATTTTTCTGTCCTTTTCTTTAACTTCTGTATCTCCTCTCCTCTCCTTTTTCTCTTCTGTTTTCTCAGTAAGCCTCTTAGAGTGCTGCAATTAGTGACTTTGCACTAGCTCCATCCATAATCTACAACTTGTTGTTTTACCAGATAAAGGCTGAGTTTTTTTTTTTTTTTAATTTCATTATTATACAAAAAAATTATTAAACAAAAATCAATTTAAAAGATAAAAAATTAATTATTATATTAATTAAATTATATATTATTTTAAAAATTAAAAAATATTAATATTTAAAGTAATTTTTATTGTTAATAAAAAATTTAAATTTGTATATAATATCTAATTTAACTAATTTAATTAATGTAAGAATTAATTATTTTTTATTTTTAAAATTTATTTTTATTTAATAAATTTCTTGTAATAATATTTTTAATAGAAGAAATAACAAAATTTGAGACTGCATACAACATTTATGAGTGCTCAAATTCAATTCAATTTAATATCTTATCTCGGTTATTACTGCAGATTTTAGTTTCTGACATGAAAATAAAGATGCTGAGAATGAGATGTCAATTTTAATTGCTCAACGATAATACTATATATTGTATATTATATTATGTTAAGTTGTCCTATATTAAAATCTTATATGCTTCAAATAATTGAATGAATATGCACTATCTCTAACTTAAACTAAATACAAAGTAGAAACAGGTGATAGTTGTAAAGATTTAAAATTCAATCTGTTTAAATATAATAATTTATTAAAAAGATACAGAGAATATTCATGATTCGTACACTAACACCAAATCATTTAAATCGTAAAGATCTTTAGTTTACTATTGGATCACGTCAAGTCAGGAACACTGTTAAACTGATATGAATCCAATTATTGTCTAAGTTTTGTATGTTAGAATATATAATTGGTTTGAACAAATCCTTAAAAATTAGAGCCAGCATAACTGTTGGTTAAATGGCCGAAAAAGGTAGGAAAGGTAACACTAAAACTAAAAATCAAATAAGAAATAAATAAATAATAAAATATTGTAGTAAAATTTATTACATAGACCTAAATAGGGGTGGTATGTTTGATAAATATTAAGTAAAAAAAGAAAAAAAAAAGTCTAAATCTTAAGTTCAATAAAGAAGTATTATAAATAGGTGATCAACTTAAAAGATACGTAGAGTGAATTTTATCTAATAATTAACTCAAATCGATTCTGATTATATTATTGGAACTCCTTACAGGTACACTCCTACCTAAGAGTGGATACTCAGACCAAAGGTTGAGAGATCCAATAGACCCAACCCAGCTAGTGAGAGTACATAAGTTGTATCCAAATCCAAATCCAAATCAATGAACCGTGTAACCGTGTAACCGTGTAACCAAAAGTTCAAACTAAAGATAGAAGACCAAGAAACCGACAAGTCATGAAAAAAGAAGTTTGTTTCTAAATCATGACATAACATGTAACATGAACATTTGTAATTAATTTATAAAAACGAGTTGAATATTTAATTTATATGTAATTTTGCTATAACTTTTTTTATACGGTCAAGCAAACGACAGGTATAGTAAATATAACTTTTTAAGATAAAATATTATAAAAGATAATACACTACGAGAAAATCATGAAATAGAAATCAATTTTTAGAAACAAAAAATAATTAATTACAATAGTGAATAAATTAGAGACCGTTTTAGAGACTAAAAAACTTTTGATTTCTAAATTAGTTTCTATTATTGTTAAATGGTTTATAGATTGATGTCTAATTAGCAACCAAAGTTTTTGCTACCAAATTTAGAATCTAAATAATTGGTAACAAAAACCTTGGTTGCTAATTATACACAAATTTAGAAACCATTTAACAATAATAGAAACTAATTTAGAAACTAAAATATTTTTAGTCTCTAAAATGATCTCTCATTTTTGTCACTATAACGACTAATTATTATTTTTTATTTAAAGATTAGTTTCTATTTCATGATTTTCTTTATATATATATAACAATTTATTATTTGTCGAAAATGTAAAAAGTCTTCATATCTATAGTTTTGGTGCACGCACTATTTATTTTCTAATAATTTTATCCCTTTTATATATTTATATATCTCTGCGAAATGGTGAAATAAAAATAATATTATGCTCATTTTTTAAAATAAAATAATGAATTGTTGAAATGTAAAATTCAGTTATAGTTAGAAGTAAAATGTATTTTGGAAAAAAATGAATTGGCAAGAAAATAAATTGAATTAAGCAATTTGATCGCAAATAAATTAGTTGCCTTGTACTGTAAAAATAATTTCTAATTAATTATTAAATTCAGTTAGAAATAACCCTAGGTCTACTATAAAGTATCTCTCTTAAAAAACATAAAGTAGCTTTTATCGATTTAATTGTTTATTCTCAATAACGATAAATGTTGATATATTAGAAAGATAGAAGAAAATATTTATGTTATAAGTTTAGATACACTATCACGTGCACAAAAATTGGTTTATTATCTTGATGCAAAACATTTACTGTATTCATAACCTCATCTAACGTACACAAACACTTTTCAAAAATTAAGGAGAAAATAGTTAAAGCAAAGGAAACTAGATATTTATTATTGGCAGCTATATTATCACCATATTTTCAATGGATATAAAAATATAAATATTTTTACGTACTTATTTATGTATATTTCAATTATTTAGAATATGCTCTTATATAAAATTTTACGATGATAATTTATTTCTAATGAGAATTTATAATATTTTATGATAAAATATGTTCTCAGAGTAAATTTTTAAGAAATTAAAATTTTATAATTTTATGAAAATATTTATTTATTTTTGGATTGTGACATATTGAAGTGTGAAACTCTTGTTTTATGTGCATTCAGAAAGTCCAACACAGTAATTTCTTTAATCGTTTTTAGCAATTTTCTTTAGCATTGTTGAGTAAAGAGCAAAATTGACAAATTGAATGGTTTGCAATAGTATGATAAATATGGAAACATAGAAACTGTGTTGTGTTCAAACAAGGGATTATCGATGTTGAGGAAATTTTGCAACTCAAATCTTGACAATCGTTGAAATACAAATTAACAACTTTTTCTTTCTCTTTCTCTAATTGGTCTATGTACCTAACTTTATGCTTTAAATATTTTGAATAAATTATTGTTTTATGGATGTATGATTGACTTTAAAGTATATTCCTCCAAACTAGTTGTCCACAACAAAGTTAGAGAGAGACAGAATGGTGAAATAATGATAAAATCTCATGTCTGCTAGATTCAAACAAAGAAAATTTGAAAAAGTTATAAAAGAAGAAAATATGGCGAGCAAAAGATGGGAGAGACCAGAGAGGACCAAGCCACTTCAATCTTCAAGCATTTTTACCACCTTCTCAAATTTCCTAAATAGTTGTAGGGAAAATGATATGATTAAGACTTGTTAAAGGTGGGCTAGGGTGAAAGAGGTTTTCATTTCTCGAAGACTCAATAGATGGGGAAGAAGATTTGGTTTTGTTATACTTTTTGATGTGGAAAATGAGGGAAGACTTGAGAGGGAGTTGGGCAACATGAAGTTACATGTTAACATCCCTAAATATAGAAGAGATGTGGCAGAACAGAAGGCTGGAAGGCATAGAGAGGTCAGTAAACAAAATGCTTTTATTCTTGACAACTTGAAGAATTCTTTCAAGGAGGATAAAAAACCTTATGAACATGGGGTGAGGCAAGGAGGCACAAAAGGTCGGTGGTATGGAGAGAAAAGGAAGGGAAGGAGGTCCGAAGGGTGCACAAAGGGACAATCCTATGCAGAAGAGGTGAGAAGATTGGCTAAAGAACAATGGAAAGGGCCCGTTATCGACACCCAACACCAAGTTTTGCCATGGATGGTAAACAGTGTAGTCAGGCATTTGTCTCCAGATGTTAACTATGATCAATTGTGTGATGAAGTTGTTAAGGAAGGGTTGAATATGATTAAGGTGCGGTTCCTAGGAGATAATTTGGTCCTCCTAACGCCAAAGGGGGGTGAACGTATGGATGATCTGATTAAGCACAATAAAGAATGGTTTGAGAGTTTTCTTAAGATCATTGATCCGTGGTCTGAGTCTTTGGTAGTTGACCACAAAATTGTCTGGGTAAGATGTTACGAACTTTCCCTTTCTCATTGGAACAAGGATTGCCTATCAAAAGTGGTGGAAGAGTTCGGCTCTTTGGTATTTGTTGATGAAATCATGGAGACTTGGGAAATTCTGGAATATGCAAGAGTACAAGTGCAGATGCTTAAGTCATGCAACGCAAGGGTAACCAAGAGATTCAAAATCAATGGTATTGATTACAATATCTACATTGAAGAAGAGAATCCAAGCAACGAAGGAAGGTCGTGTAAATGCAACTACAACCGTTACGCCTAATCTGAAAGCGCTCAGTCGGAGGACTCTTTCTTCGAGGAGACTCATATGTTTGTGCAGAGTTGTGACGGAAGGGATAGGCAAGGGGGAGAGACATCCGTTTTGGCCGGAGAAGGCTAACGAAGGTGGAGGGGAGAGGGAACCACAAAACACAAAAAATAAGTATAGAGAGGAAGAACCAGAGCCTCCTTTTGGGGTGTAGGCGGAAGGTGCTCCTTTAAGCACAAAAGAGGCAATGCCCACAGGGAAGGCAGCTTTTCCTGTGCCACGTGGAGTCAACCCTGCCAACTTATCTAACCCTATCCAAGTAGCATTGTTTAACCTAATTGAGGCAATAAAGGCATCTAGAGGCAGTCAAACAAGGCCCAGTGTGAGTGAGGCCCAATCAAGGTGGGTCACAACCCAAGTATAGGGGGGTGGAAGTGGAAAACTTTTGGTCAACCCAGATTGTGATGGAGATTTTAATGGAGAGAGGAGGTATATGAATAGTTTTAGGCGAAATAAGGCAGGGCGTTCCTAACATGGGTGTCGGTGAGGGTTTGATTGGGATCATGCCACCGTCGTCTTCGGAGTCGATGCGGTCGCTGCCTTTCTCTTCACTAGAACAGGCACTGACGGCGCGAACCATGCAGGGAACTTTGTCTCCGTCGACTCCACCGGTGAAGTTGGCACAAGGATCGCATGGTAAAACTATTGATGTGGACCAGAGTCACAAAGGAAGGTCGGGCTTGAAGAAGGATCCCAATATCGATCAAATGGTGATGGATGCGGTAGGGAAGATTTAAACATGGAAGTTGGAGACCAGGTCGTTCATTGTGAGCAGATGGGGGATGCAAGTGTGTTGGCAAGGGATATATACAATACACCCATAAGGGTAAGACAAATGCGATCACTATGGGAGGCTGGGGAGTCCCGTGTGTAGCAAATATGGAGACCAAAAGGGGGTGTAGGGTCTCTTCATATGGGTATCAATTCTTCATTTATATTGAGCATTAATTCTAATACTCTCACCGATGGGGATTTCGGCATTTGCAATGACAAATTCTGGAATGTTGAGTTCACGGACGAACCTTCTAAGTTGTGGGAGCTAGGTAAAATTCTTGGGGTGTCTTGTTGTAGGGAGGAGAATGCAGTTATTGAGGAAATTGAACGTATAGAAGATCGGGATGCTGAGGTTAAGAAGAAGGATGAGGAAGGTAACGAAGGTGGGTATTGATGATTATTGTCAACCTTAATATTAGAGGATTTTGGTAGAGACAAATATGGTTATCTCAAACAAATTCTTGCTAAGGAGGGAGGGGATATGTTATGCCTTCAAAAGATTAAAACGTCTGTTATGTCCGATTCCAAATGTTTTTCTCTATGGGGGATTGCAACGTTGGTTGGGTACATAATGAGGATCTAAATGGGACTGAGAGTTTGTTAACTACGTGGCACAAAGACATGTTTCAACTTGATGATAAAGTGATGGGAAAGGGTTTTATAGCTTTGCTCGACCAATATATCAAGTCATGCTTCAAGTGTGCATTGATCAATGTGTATGCAACTTGTAATTTGAATGATAAGGTGGACTCTATGGGAGGGCTAATGAACATCATAAAAGAACACCAAAACTTTGCGTGGTGTGTGTGTGGCGATTTCAATGTTGTTAGACATGCGTCTGAAAGGAAAGGAACAAAGGAAAAGGGTGGACAAAAGAACGAGATTACTAGCTTCAACAACTTCATTGCTAGAAACTTCTTGTTGGAGTTCTCGATTGTCGGTATGAGGTTCACTTGGTTCAAATCAAATGGAACTGCTAAAAGTAGATTAGACAAGGTCTTAGTTACAGAGGAGTGACTTCAAATGTGGCCTATGAGCAAGCAATATGTCCAACCAAGAGTGGTGTTGGACCACTGCACGTTAGTGGTTAAATCAATGGTCAAAGATTGGGGCCCAAAGCCTTTTAGGTCTATTGATGCTTGGCTCTTGGAGTTGGGGTTCAAGGAGTGGGTCAGCAATAGATGGAACTCTTTCTCTATACAGGGAAACAATATTTCTAAGCTTAAAGACAAGTTGAAAATGTTTAAGTTTGATCTCAAAGTGTGGAATCGTGAAGTGTTTGGATTCAAGTAAGAAGAGATTATTGAAGGATATTGAGGCTTTTGATATACGAGATAATTATAGTGACCTCAACAAGGAAGCACAGTTGAAAAGAATGGAGCTTATTAGTCAACTGAAAGTGACTGACAACAAGATCGAATCCCTATGCATGCAAAAAGCTAGAGCTTCTTGGCTTATACATGGAGATTCCAACTCTAAATATTACCACTCGGTAATAAGATGGCAAAGACTTAGGAATGAGGTCAAAGGGGGTTGAGGTAGGGAATCAGTGGTGTGAGGATACCCAGGTTGTGAGGTGGGAAGCCAAAAAGATGTTTGAAGGAAGATTTGTGACTTCTAATGACCTTGGTGTTAAGCCTACTTCTGTAGACTTCAAGTTTTTTTCTCTAGAGGATAGTTTGAGCTTGATCACTGGTTTTTCTAAGGAATAAGTAAAAGAAGTGGTGTGGCAATGTGATGGTTCCAAAAGCCCTGGTCCGAATGGGTTTAGTATCAGTTTTATTAAGTCTTGATGGGATACTCTCAAGTCGGATATCATGGAAGTTGTGCTTGCTTTTCATGAAACGAAGGGCTTTCCGAAAGGATATAATGCATCCTTCATTGCCCTCATTCCTAAAGTGAATGACCCTATAAGCCTGGACCAGTATAGACCTATCTCTTTAGTGGGCGTGTTGCATAAAATCAGTACCAAGGTGTTATCAGGTCGTATCAAGAGGGTTCTACCCCTGGTCATTGATGATTGCCAATCAGTTTTCTTGAGGGAGAGGATATAGGATTTTCATCTTGTATTGATTTCAGATCTGTTCTGTAACAAGTGTAATCCTTTGTAACTTTGAAAAAAACTCTGTGTGTATACCTGAGAAGTGTTGTGTGTTCTTGAGGTTGTCAAGATCAGCATTCTTAGTGGTGTTGTGCTGAGCCAAAGGAAGTGTGTGTCTTGAGGGGATCAAAGTCACTTCTCTGGTGGTGTTGTAAGTAATCTAGGGTTGATTGCTTAGTGGATTCCCCAGTGGTTTCTGGGAAGACTGGATGTAGCTCTTGGTTAAGAGTGAACCAGTATAAACCTCTGTGTGCATTCTCTCTA
>Ga0123342_1005425_pt1 | contig 18481 bp, 3 predicted proteins | sample Turbeawhitnodule_FD_89960 | JGI IMG/M metagenome (GOLD analysis project Ga0123342, IMG submission 89960) | Root nodule microbial communities of legume samples collected from Mexico - Turtle bean Mexico white nodule | ecosystem: Host-associated > Plants > Roots > Nodule | place: Mexico: Nepantla...
AATTATATATAATTTGGTGAAAAACTCAAGCTTTTGGTAACTGATATCAAGACTTGTCAGATATAACTCATTGGGGAGCTTAAACCTTTTGTTGCTGAGGTAAGTGATCATTAAATATAACTTGGTGGAGAGTTTGAGCTTTTAGTAAGTGAGTTTAAGGCTCATTAGATATAATTCGAGATATAGCTAATCACTTATGCTTCTTCGAAGTAAATTTTATATCGTGTTTATATAATTTGGTGCATAGCTAGTTGGTTGCTTATGCTATTTCTAGATGTAATTTTGACATACTTTTTTTACATAATTCATTTTCAAGTACTTGAATCATATAATTCATTTTTGAGTTACAACTCATTTTCTAGAAGTCTCATCATGTGACTCATTTTTTATTAGTTGCATTATATAGTTCATTTTTTTAGTAGTTACCTCATAAAGTTTATTATTATGAGTAATTTTTTATATAATATTTTTGAGTTATGAGTAATTTTTTAGTGTAGTTGCGTTATATAACTCGTTATAATTCATTTTCAAATAGTTATATTATATAACATATTTAAATAACCGTATTATATAACTCATATTTGACTTATGACTTATTCTTGAGTAGTTTTATTATATATTATACAACTTATTTTGAGTTATGCTAATTTTTTTAGTAGTTGTGCTATATAAGTCATTTTTTAGTTATATTAATTTTGAGTAATTGTATTATGTAGTTCATTGTCGAGTTATTATGATCCATTTTTGAGTTATGATTCATTTCAAGTTAGGACTCATTTTGGAGTAGTTACATGATATATCTCATTTTTTAGTTATGACTAATTTTCAAGTAATTGTTACTCGTTTTGAATGGTTACATCATATAATTTATTTTTGACTTATGTCTCATTTTTAGTGACAATGTTGGTTGTGTTTTTTATATAACCTTTTTAAGGCATGAGGGTGAACTAAAAATGTTTAAGGTGAGAGCTCAAACTAGTGACCTCTAAAGCCGAGTTAGAGGTGTTTTAGACCTAAAGTCGAGCTAACCATACTTTCATGCTTGCCAATAAAAAAGTACTCAATATGTGAGAACAAGTTAACAAGTTAGAGATGTTGAAGAGTATGACAAGTTGTTAAAGGCAAGTCAATTCCATGTAATGCTTAATAATGAGGTGATTCATGACTCAACTTCTTTTAACTTTTATCTAGCTTTGGTTCCTCTTCAAATAATTTGGGTGTGGTTGTACTATGATATACTTGTATAGAAAATTACATCAAATATTTGATTAATAAGGTGTAGTTTAGTCAATGTGAGTGTGAGAGGCACTAATATAAAAAATTGCATAGATGTGGTTGTTATCATAGCAGTGTGGAAGATTGTGTGAGAGATGTATTGATATAGAAAATTGAATTAAAGGTTATCTTACAAATGTATGATTGTTTCAATATGGGTGTGAGAGACGTGCTAGTATAGAAATTGCATGAGGTTCGTCCACATAGATACAATTGTGTTCTCATGGCCGTGGGAGATGCATTTATAGAAAAAAAATGCTCTTATAATTAATAAATTGTGGTGAAATATTTAATGAAATGAAATATTTAAACTTTATAGATTAAAGTTTAGATTTTATTGAAGGAAAAAACTTTCCCAATAATAAGATATAAGTAAAAAATATAAGAGATTCACTATTAATGTTAAAGAAAAAATATAAGTTAATATAATATACATATTTAAAGGAAACATTATATTATAAAATTTTACAAGTCTTTCTTTTTAGTATAAAAGATATAAACTACCATAAAATAATTAAAACTAAAAAAAGTTATAATTGATATATTAGATAAATAAACAATAACCAATTACTTAAGTTTTATCTTTAGTAAAATAATAAAACTATTTATAAAACTCATTCTTTAACTCTAACTCAACTTTCTTTCATTTCTTTTGACTGGTGGAGAGTTGAACTTGTAATCTTCACCCTGCCCACAATGTTTGACCTTACCAACCTCATAAAAACAAATGTAGCTCACACTATTTTTCTTTCTGCACTTCAATGTCTACACTATGTTTTGTCCAATTGCCACAATTCTTCAGATTGAAACTTTTCTTGTCCCATGTTTCATGAAGCATGTGCCAATGAAAGCACATTCCAAGTCTACGCCAATTACAATGTATATTTAATTTTAATACGTTTTCAATGCCAAAGAAAATACACACGTTGAGTAAATAGTTAATGAGTTTGACCCTTATCAAATTCTTCAAACAATGTCGGAGTATATCATTGAATGTAGAGTAAGACTAGACAAAACTCTTACAATATTAATGTAGTCTTATAAATTTCTTAAAGTGAAATGTTTCTTATATACCATTGAAAATAAAAGTCAAAGTAAATCATTTTCGAATGACACAATTTTCAACTACACAATGAGGATTTTCTCATAATATTATTTTGATAGAAACTTAGGTTGGAGATAAGAGATAAGGACATTTTGTAGTATATAAGTGGTGTAAACCTTATCGCATGAGTTAATTTTATCAGATTAAAGTTTACTTCTTAATATTGTTTGAGTCGTTTAAAGTCTATCTTAATGAGAGTTTATTTATAAATATATCGATACCACATCCATTTTAATGAAAAACTAGTAAGTCAAATACTTAAAATTTGAAAAAAATATTATTTTTTAAGGTTTTTTAGTATTTTTTTTATATTTTCAATATCTAATTCATATAGAATGAATTTTGATTTCATCTATTGTGATTTAATAAAATAATAATTTTAGAAAGATTATCATGTCCATACTCCATTCATATCTTATCATTTCATCGTTTTTGTTTTATAATTAATTTAAAAGAATTTTTGAATTATTTTAGTTGAGAAGAATATATATTTGGAAATGTCTCACTCTAGACATAGTTTAATTGGTGGTCCCTTCCCTAATGATGGAGGTACCATTCACAATTTCATATTCATCATATTTGCATTTATTGGACTGGGCCTCTTGGACTTTGACCCATTTTAATTGGAATCAACAGCAAATAAATAAGAGAAATGCTAGTTGTACTTCCTTTTTCACTTTTTGTACTAAAGGGGGAAAAGGACACACGCTTAGGTAAAAAAAGGAAGAAGTAGGGAACAAATAAATAAATAAATAAGAAGGTATATAGTAGAAAAGATTAAAAAAAATGAAAACAAGTGAATAAATTTCTCCTTATTTGTTTGAATAAGTAAAAGAGAGAATGGAAATAAATAAATAGTTTATATATACATTTTTGTAAAGTTTATGTAACTTTTAAGACTCCACTTCTTCCAAATTAATGGTAAAAACTTAGTGTTTTATCTTATTTATCCCCTTTATTTCTTTCAATCAATACAACAATATTTTTCTTATATATATATATATAATAATAATAATAAGGTGTTTAAAAAAATTAAAAGTTTAAAGTTGACTTGTTATTTGTGATAGACTTGGCCTATATCCTATTGAAGTTTTGACATGGAATTAATATATATTTAAATTTAAATAGGACACAAATGAGGATCTATATGCTAAAAAATTATAAGGGATAAAATTTAAAATAATTGTTAGCTAAAATGTATAAGCGATAAAATTTAAAATAATTGTTAGCTAAAGAAAATAGATCATTACAAGAAAATAATTAAATAAAAATTAATTTTAAAAATAAAAAATAATTAGTTGCTATAAAAAATATTGTAAATTAGTTTCTATTATTGATAAATAGTTTTTAAATTGGTATATAATTAACTATCAAGATTTTAACTACCAATTATTTAATAGTGACTAAATTAGAAACCATTTTAAAGACTAAAACAAATTATTGGTTTATAAATTAGTTTCTATTATTGATAAATAATTTCTAAATTTGGTAGCAAAAAACTTGGTAGCTAATAGTTAGTACCTAAAACCTTGGTAGCTAATAGTTAGATACCAATTTAGAAACTACTTTATAAATTTTTATTAATAATAAAAAATATTTTAGATACTAATAATTTTTTAGTTTATAAAATGACCTCTAATTTAGTTAAGATAGTAACTAATTATTTTGATCTCTAAATTTTGTTAGTTTCTATTTAATGATTTTCTTGTATAATTATGTTGATAAAATCATATTACTTAATTTACTAAAAATGAAGAAGTTTAAATCACCACTTTCTGACCATTTCATTTAATAGGCTTTCATCTAGTCCGTTGTTAGAATTTTTTATGAATAAGTATAGTCTATTTATGTATCATTTTTGTTAGTATATGAGTTTTGGTTTAATCCTCCTATATTTTTGTATTTTCTTTATTTTTTTCTTTTTTTAATAATATTTTTTCCATGTGATGTTAGATAATTTTTGTTATTTGAGGTGTCAGTTAGTCAAACTGAGATGTCAAGTTGAATAATGATACCTAACATGAAAACTTTTATAAAAAAAAATCATCAATCTCCTAAAAAAAACCTGAAGAGTTTAAACCTTTTTATAAATTTGGATATTATCCTAGAAAGTTTTATCCTTTAAAAAGTTGAAATTATAGAATTTTATGAAATAATTAGATTATTAAAATTAGAGTATTTTAAATTTCAACTAAATAAAAGTAAGAATTTATAATTTTTTATATGTTTAAATTTATGTGTCTTTTTTTTAATTCTCTTTTCAATTCGATCTTAATTCGAGGATTATCTTTTTATTAAAAAAATATTAAAATGAATACTTTTCAGTAAATATAGTTAAAGTTTTATTATTATTTATTGATGTTGATATGAATTATATTTTATTAAAATTATTTTGTGGTGGTTGTAAATCACTTTTATCATCAATATGAATATCATTATTTGTTAATAGTTCAAATTATAGAATTTTATGAAATAATTAGATTACTAAAATTAGAGTATTTTAAATTTCAACTAAATAAAATTAAGAATTTAGAATTTTTTTATATATTTAAATTCATGTTTTTTTAATTCTCCTTTTAATTTGATCTTAATCCGATGATCTTCTCTTTTACTAAGATTCGGAAATTATTAGAATTAATATTTTTCGATTAATATCAGTTAGGATTTTTTTATTGATGTTGATAAGAACTATTTTTATTTAAATTGTTAGAATTATTTTTGTTGTGATTGCAAATCACTTTTATTTTCTGCTTATATTAGATAAAGTTTAATGTTGATGAGACTATACTTTTTTAACATGTGAACTATATTTTTTATTAATGTATTGATTATTTTTGTTGTTGTTTATGTTTGTAATGTTTTCTTTATCATCGACATGAATGTTATTTTTTTTTAATAGTTTGTTACATAATTATTTTTTAATGTTAATCAAAAAACTTTCAACTAACTTTAAATATAATTTTTTAAGAAAAAATCAAAATTCTAGTAAAAATAATTTCAACCAATAAGGTCACAAAATAATTCTTGTAGTCTAAATAATTATTTTCTGACATTAATTAATTGAAAACATTACCAGTCAACATTAATTGAGAAAAACTTTGTTAATATCAATTAAACAAAAAATTGAATTTTTTTTACTGAAAAATAACATCAACCAAGTTCCTAAAAAATATATAAAAATATTAATATTAATATTTTTTGAATTATTAAAAATTATTTAATATTTAAATATTTTTTTCCTTTAGTAGTAATTCAAATACTTTATTAAATTAGAAAAATATAATTTAATAAATTTGAATTGCATTATCCAAATAAAAATATTTAAAAAAACAATTTAAAATAAAGTAATTCAATTTTAATATATTTAAATGTCTAAAATATTATAAATATTTTTATTATATTAAAGACTATTTACTATTTCATTATATTTCACTTACAATATATTTATAATCATCAAAATGTTTCTAACAATAACAATGTATTTTATCCGATGAGTCTGTCTCAGTTTAGGTGATCAACCGTCTGAGTCAAAGAATATTGACGTACAATAAATGACAATAATGACAATTACAATGATAATGAGCCATACCTTTTCCCGAAATATGTGTAAAATATCTTTGATAAATCAGCCAAATATTGATTAACTGATATTCTCTAATATGTTTATAGTTTCCTATAAGTCAGGGATTATGCTACAAATAAGCTTGATAATCGTTACTTGATTGGTCAAATCCATTATGAGAAGGGTCCATGATAAACATTATAAATAAACTTCTCCATGGAGGTGTAAGGTACGTTTTTACCAATTACTAATATGCAATCTTTACGCAGAGTACTTACTTGAGCGTCAGAGTACCTTTTCTAGGTCACCCCCGACAGACCGAGCATCAACATTTGTGGAAAGAGACTTGAAGGAAGGAAGTAGAGGATCATCGACACGTCAACAATCGCACGCCCAGTCTCAGGTACTATCTAGGTCCTATTTGCCTATACAGGTACAATTGGCGCCCACCATGAGATTGCGATAGTAGTCGATTACAACGAGTATAGACCATCAATAATGGTGTCAACAAGGAACAACACCAATAAATGGAGGAAATACGACAAAAAGGCATTGAAGATCAACTGCAGAATGAAGAGGATTGATGTCGGAATGAAGAGGTAGTACTCCTTCTTAAGGAGCAAAATAAAGAACTAAAGCAACAACTTGATGGGTGCGAACGAGAAGAACACTCTCGAACACAGACTCATCAAAGTTCCAAACACACTCTTCTGCTTGACGACGATGAAGACCTGAGAGGATACCCTTTTACAGATGAGATAATCAAAACACAACTCCTCTCCAAGTGGAAGGGACTGACCATTAAACTCTATGACGACTCAAATGATCAAGACGAGCACCTAAATGTCTTCAAGACACATATGACCCTTTACACAACCAACAAAGTAGTATGGTGTAAGGTTTTCCCCACCTCTATTCCAGGGCCACCCCGGCTAGTTCACCCATCTCCCTATTAACTCTGCGGAAAGCTTTAAAGTCTTAACAACTAAGTTCACCACTTAATATGCAACAAGCCGACCGCATCACACCTCATCCATGTCTCTCCTCAATGTAAAGCAAGAAAAACGAGAATCGTTGCAGGCGTTCATGGATAGATTTAGTAAATTCTGCATAGGCATTAGAAACCTCATGCCATAAATAACCATGCATCACTTAGTCTCAGCAATCCGACCAGGTCGGTTCACCGAAAGTTTGATCAAGAGACCGACTCAAATCTCGATGAATTGATGAACCGTGCAACCAAGTTCATGCAGATGGAAGAGCACACCGACTATAACAAAAACATTTGGTCTGAAAGTGGAGATAAAGGGAAGGAGAAAGACAAAGGGAATCGACCTACATCGGTTCGGTTCGACCCTTTCAGAGAAAATTAGGGACCTTGGTTTCTTAGTTACACCCTATTGAATGCTCCAAGGGGTGGGTTCTAGACAAAAGCACTACAAGTCTAATTAATCTCAACCTTAAGGCAGTCACAAAGTCCAAAAAGTACTGATACGTCTAAACACTTTCAGTACCATTACAATTACGACCATATGACCGAGGGATGTCAAGCATTGAAGGACAAGATAAAAGAACTCATCCAAGTTGGCCACTTGCACAAAATTTTCAAGACCAACACTAGCTCGTACCGATCTTTACAAAGGGAGAAATACCCACCCAGGAGTCATAAAGAGCAATACGATAAGCGTGGGCGAGATGACACACGTCGTTTTGATGAAAACTAGTGTCTAACCAAGAGAACAAGGAGTGAGAGCTTAGTACGAAGAAATCGACCGCGAAGTGAGAGTCCTAGGAGGAACGATTGGACAAAACGCGGTGCCTGAGAGGTTATGAATACTATAGCCGGTCCAATCCCATTCGAAACACCGAACACAAAGCTGTTGAAGATGGTTGCTGCCCCTTCAAGACATGTGTTTGATGAAGTCATTTGAGTAAATTTCATGTGTATTTACTTTTGCTTTAAGAATGTCTTAGGTATAGGTTAGAGGTTGTTTAAAGTAGGCTTTTTGCTAGGTAACTCACCTCTTAATCCCTGACCATGTGATAAGAGCAAACACAAATTTTCTGAAACTGTTTTTCACATGTGTTGCAAAAAAACACCCTTACTGCATAAAAAATAAATATGTTCTTTTTCTAAATGAATGGATTCTTTTTTAAACTGATGCATTGACTAAGTCTTTACTCTTTCAAAAACGACTGTGTTTCAATAGTTAAGTCTTTTCTGTTATCGTTTTGAAAAATAAATTTGTTCATCTGTAAATGAATAAATTCTTTTTAGTCTGGTGCAATGTTTATCTTAAAAGTTTTTTCGTTTTATCCTTGCACCAGAGTGGTTGACTGAGTCTCCTTCACATAACAGATTCTCTAACTGCCTTTGAAAATAAATCTGTTTATTTTATTTTCAATCTGTTCTTTTTATAATAGCTTTAACTGTTTTTTGAAAATCTGTTATAAGTTGTTTGACTATAAAAAGAAAACTTGTTCCTACGTTTAAAGTTGAATGATACAATTGAGAAACAAGTTTTACAACAGACAATTAAGGATTTACAGAGAACTAGCATGTGTTCTTGAAAGATTTTAAAAATCAAAAGTGTGCTTGTTCTTGGTTGGTTCTAAGGCTTGGTGAGAGGTGTTGCTACTGTGTGAGCAATCTGTTCTACTGGTCTAAGGCAGATTTTTGCATCCTCTATCAGGTGTATTCGTTTCATATTTCTTTTCTTGTAAAAGTGTGATTGTAAACTCTTCTTGATAGGATTTCTTGAAGAGTGTGTGTTTTGAAATAGTGTTTTTCAACAAGTGTGCCAAGTTTCTTGTAGGGTTCAAGAACAGTGGTTGTGTAAGTGTGTTTGGTACATTTTGTTTAGTAGATTTCACCTTGGATTAGGTGAGACTGGATGTAGCTCATTTGAGTGAACTAGTATAACTGTTGTGTGTTCATTTCTCTTCATCCCTGCACTCGAATTCTTGCTTATCTGTTAATCTGCCAGAAATTGAATTTGTTCAATTAAAAATGAATCTGTTCTTTCTGGGCTTGTTCATACAGTTCTTATTTTCTGAAAAATCAGTTTGGTTTTGTTAAGAAGATATATGATCTATTAAATACAACTGGAACAGGTTGATTGTGATAGGTTACCGAATTGATTGTCAAGCTAATAATTGAACCTTAATCACTTGCTTGAAAATTAAAGGTCACTGTTTTAGCTGTTCATAGTTTTCTCTTTAAAATCAGTGTGTGTGTGGCTTGCAAATTAATCTGCATAACCTTAAGAATTACCTGGCTGATATAAACGGTTTTTAAACATACACAGTGTCAAAATAAATATGTTCATTGCCAAATAAATCGATTTATTCTCTTTGTACTGTGATAAAACTAGAATCTGCGCGAAAGTTTTAAAAGGTCAATTCACCCCCCCTCTTGAACTTTGACACTATTGAACCCAACAGAAGCAAATACAATCGTTGGAGGCTTCGCTGGAGGCGAATGCTCTAATTCTACCAGAAATAAGCACATTCGGGTCGTCCAGTTGGTCCATTCTGTAGCCACCAGGAGCTGACTGAGGATGTCCCCGATTACATTCACAAACAACAATATCACCACCACCGACTCGGCCCAGGAAGACCCTATGGTAATATGTAGAAATAGATAAGTTCGCCATCACCAAGGTTTTGGTGGACCAAGGCAGCTCAATCGATATTCTGTATTGCAAGATCTTTAAGAACATGAGGATTCCCAAGTTGGAAATTCAACCCTACGATGAGCAGATTGTCGAATTTTCAGGGGAGCGGGTGGACACAAGGGGATTCATCGACCTGTATACCACGTTCGGGGAAGAAGGATACATTAGTAAAACGATAAAAATCAGGTATTTACTGGTACATGCAAATACCTCTTATAATATACTACTCAGACGATCGTCCATAAATCGTTTGCAAGCAATATTGTCTACTCTCTAGCTAGCGATGAAGTTTCCATTGGTAGTTGGTGACATTGTAACAGTCCATGTGGATCAAAAGACAACTCGTGAATGTTACGTTGCCAATTTGAAGGTTGAGCCGACCAATCAGTTGTACAAAGCCTCACCGCGCGGACGGTCTCGAGAAAGGAGAGGACAATCGTATGCGTACAGGGAGACAACCAAGGATCGGTACCGAGAAGGAAGAACGAAAGAACACATGGTCACTCTTGTGAATCTTGATCCTTGGCTCGATGAAGACCACATTGAGCCGGGTGAGGACCTTCGTTGTTTACCCCTTCAAGACGATGAACACAAGACGTACATTGGACGTCCCTAAAACCGGACGACAACAAATTGATAAGCCAAACCTTGGTTAATAACACTGATTTGTTTGCTTGGACAGTTACTGACAAGCCCAGGATGAGCTCAGATATTATTACACATCACCTCTCCATTTACAAAGAAGCCAAGCTATTAGCCCATAAAAAATGAAAAATGGGCTAAGTAAAGTGTGTGGTCGCACGACAAGAGGCCGAGAAGTTGGTAAAAATTGGCTTCATAAAAAAACGCACTACACTACATGGTTGGCCAACGTGGTCATAGTAAAAAAATCAAATCGTAAGTGGAAGATGTGTACTAATTTACTGACCTCAATAAAGCATGTCTGAAGGATTCTTTTCCTTTATTGAGCATTGACCGACTTGTCGATGAAGCAGCAGGCCACACCATCTTAAGTTTTTTAGATGCATATTCTGGATATAACCAAATTCGGATGCATTTGAGAGACAAAGAAAAGACAACGTTCATGACCGACTACAACAACTATTACGAAGTCATGTCGCCTGGTCTCAAAAATGCAGGTGCCACCTATTAATAACTGATGGACTACATTTTCAAGGGAATGCTCATCGAGAGTGTTGAAATTGATGTGGATGACATTATCGTCAAGTCCGATTCGTGCCAACAACATGTCAAGGATGCCATCAATGCAACATTGGTTCAAGAGATTGAAAAGGAAGAATAACCAGTTTACTGCATCAGTCGAGTGCTACACGACGCCGACGTTCGATATCAGATGATTGAGAAGGTCGTCTTGGCCTTGGTGATAACTACATGACAAATGCGCATGTACTTCCAGAATCATTGCATCATCGTCAAAACTGATTATCCTATAATGAATATACTAGCAAAACCAAACTTGGTCAGACGGATGATAGGATGGGTTGTGGAGTTATCGAAATTTCAGATTTAGTACCAACCTAGGGGGGCAATTAAATTGCAAGCTTTAGATGATTTTGCAGCTGAGCTCAATCCTCCTCTAACCGAGTAGGATGGTTGTCAATGGACTCTACTTGTAGATGGTTCCTTTAACAGTAGATCGTCCTATGTAGGGGTAGTGCTTGAAGGACCCAGTGATGTTCTTTTTGAGCAAGCATTAAAATTTGAGTTTAAAACTTCAAACAACTAGGCCGAATATGAGGCCATCATAGCCGGTCTCAACCTAGCCCTCAATTTGGAGGTAGAAAAACTTGTTTGCAAAAGTGACTCTCAACTTTTCGTCAGACAGCTAAAAGGAGAATTCAAGGTCAAAGAATCATTGCTACGATGGTACTACCATTTCGTTCAGAATCTGATGGCCATATTTACTGAGGTAACAATCCAGCACATTCGCCGGGTGCCCTAGTTGATATGCTCTCACGCCTCACCACAATAAAAAAGAAAGAGCTCCATTAGTCGGTCATCTACATTACCCTTAGCTATCCCAGTATCAGCTCAGACAAGTGCATGACGACAGACTTGGAGCCAAATTGGATGACACCGATCAAACAGTTTTTAACAGATGGGAACTACAGGGCACATTCTGAAAGAATAATGCGTCCGCAGGCCGCCCGGTTTCTTCTTATCGACGAAGATCTCTACCATCGGGGATATACTTGACCTCTCTTAAAATGTATCACCCCTGATCAACCTGACTATGTCATGCGGGAAATACACGACGTGGTATGCGGTATGCACTCGGGAGCAAGAACAATGGCAACTAAGGTATTACAGACAAGTTATTATTGGCCGACCCTACACAACGATTGTACAAAATTTGTGCGGAAATGCTTTAAATGTCAGGAGTAAGGTAGCTTATCTCACCAAAGGCCTGCGAACCTTCATCAGACCCTTCACTCCAGGGAAGGGGTAGTGCAAATTTCTCTTATTGGGAATAAACTATTTTACTAAGTGGATAGAGGTTGAACCCTTGGAGGCTATCACAACACGGAGTGTCCAAAATTTTGTTTGGAAAAATATTGTGTATCATTTTGGAATACTACATGTCATTATCATCGACAACGATAGACAATTTACCGACCGAAGATTGATTGAATTTTATGAGAAGCTTGATATTAAACATATCACGAGTTCAGTGGAACCCCCGCAAACCAATGACCAAGCCGAGACTGACAATAAACTCATTCTTAATGAAATAAAAAAGAGACTCGACCCAGTTAAAGGTAAGTGGACCGAAGAGCTTCTCAAAGTCTTGTGGGCTTATCGATGTACACCATAGTCTACTACATAGGAAATCCCATACAACCTGACTTTTGGGACGAAAGCTATGATCCTAGTTGAAGTCGGAGAGCCCTCTCTACGACAACAAATTTTTTATTTCAATTTTAATAAGGAAATTTGGTTGATAAGCCCCAACCTGATCAACAAATTCATGGACAAAAGCAAAATAAGGAAATAAACATGCAAGGCTCAGGCGACAAGAAAATATAATTCGAAGGTAAAACAAAGAAGCTTTCAAAAGGAAGATTTAGTCTAGCGAATGCATAGTGATGCTCAAAAGAATGAGGGCAAGTTCTCGAGCAATTGGGAAGGACCTTTTCGCATTTCTGACACGACGGTCAGTGAAGCCTATTACTTAAATTTTTTATCATGCAAAACTGTACTGAGAACATGGAATGCCACGATCTCAAATTCTATTATAGTTCAAACAATTCAATAACAATAGTGTATTCTTTCCTCACTTAGTTAACTGAGACACTTTAAAATTATATTCTTGCCTATTTATGCTATTGAATCGGGATTACTTGGTATCGACCCTTGTAACTGACCAAATCATTATCACATTATCGCCTAAAGCGATAAGAATAAAAGGAGTTGTTACTCCAATTGAATTCATTGAGGACAACCCTTCAACCGGCTTAAATAACTTTCGCCTCGAGTGATCAGAATAATAGGAGTTGTTACTCCAACTAAACTCATTGAGGATAACCCCTCAACTGGCTTAAATAACTATTGCCTTGAGCGATCTGAGTAATTAGAGTCTTTACTCCAGTTGAATTCATTGAGCATAACCCCTCAACTAGCTTGAATGTATCGAGAATAATGACTCGATCAGACCACCTTATCCTACCTCATCTTAGGTTACTACAAGTAACTCGACAAATACAAACTACGATCGCCGAGCGCAATAAGATTAAAATAACTATTGCCGAACGCGATCCGAATAAGGTAAATAAATTTCAACTAAATTCATTGAGCGCACCTTGATAGTTGTCGTTTTGCTGTCAAATTAATATAGTTGTAGCATAGACTTGTCTAACACTAGAGAGATGATAGTATAATTGTGGTCAGATGACCTCAAGTCGTCTCCTAACGATTTCAATAGTTAAAATCAATAAATCAGTGTTTAGAATATATCTGCAAAGCAATAAAAGATAGCAATAACAATAATAATAAAAAAGGGGTTTAGATAGATGTGCAAAAAATAAAAATAAAAGATTAAAACAACAAAGAAAAAGCGGTTGATCCCCAAGTTCCTCCACCATTGAATTCTTCATAGGTTCTCCAAAGATTAATCATTTATCAATCCTCTAACAGAGGTAAACTAGATTGAACATGCGTCAATCTAATTCAATTGAAACTCACCAGTAAAGCATGTGTCTACTGGTTTAATCAATACCCACTTTGTTCCATGCGTATACTTCATGGGAATGCTTATCTCCTCTCTATTGAATCATGTGTCCGAGAAATTAATTAGAACAATTCGAACTAACTAAGAAACCAAATTTTAAGATAAGGAAGACTCTCAATCATGCATTCAAGTACAACCTCTCACAAAAACCAATTTCCAGTTTTCTCAGCTTCGACCTTCCCCGCCTCTTTCTTCGCCTCGTTGGCCTCCTTGGTGACTTAGTGCAACTTTTCATCTAGTGCTCCCATGGCATCTAAGGTAGTCTTTAGGGAGTTGGATGATTCATTTAAGTCTGCCTTCATCTTCGCCACCACGGTGGCTGAGTTCTTCTCCAGCTCTTCTCACAACATCCGACCAATAATCAGGGCGTGACTATGAATGTCGACCAGCTCCACCACTAGGTCATTTTTAGGGACAGCTGCCAAGATGTTCTCTACTTTCGAAGTTAGAGCAACTTGGACACCTTGGGCCAATCGTAAATTTGGGCCGAGCAAGGTTGGCTGGCGAGAAGACGACCCCACCTCTACCTTTTATTGTGTGGTTTTCGTCGACCAACCCTGTTTTTTGGGATTCACTAGAGGTACAGTTGTCTTCGATGGCACCACGTCGACTGTGGGGTTAGGTTCGTTGTGCCAAGTAATTCAAAGCTACTCAGTTTTCTTGTGTCCGCCTGCCTTTGCAATTGCTTCAGATAATTCGTCAAATCTGGATCTGCACGCGACATGGTAATTGCAAAACACGAACGAATTAAACACCTCGTCAAAATAATGAATGCAATCATGCACATAAAGAGTCTACATACCAATGAAATCTATCCACCTCTTGGACGACTCATACAAAGCTACCAATTCCTGAGTGGATAACTTATTCAGGAGCTAGTAGAGAACAGAAAAAATTTCTTTATCCAAAGGAGTCATTGAAGACCTCGACGATGAGACATATCTTTGTGGATTTTGGGTCCAATGAAAAGGAAATTTTGTTCTCCCTTCTGCATCATAGAAGTAGGGTTTGTCGTCCGGCTCTACAAAATTTTTGAAGTATTTTTCTTTGAAATTCTTATATGACAAGGTATAGGGTGCAAATCGAATACTCACTAGTCGACTTGTTAAAGACAACAAACTCATTGGATTACTCAGACGAGAATCATAATAAAATAAAAAAATTGAGGCGTGGGTAGTAACTTGAAAATATCGCAAATAATTCTAAAAGCTTGAAGGGTCACCCACGAGTTGGGATACATTTGGATCGACGCCACATTAAGGATCTGAAGGACCCCCATGGTAAATTCATCAAAGGGGAGGGTAATGTGTAAATCGTTGAAAAATTTGTTGTATACAAAAAGGGAGTCTTGAGGTGTGCTTTCCCAACCGTGGCACACTCGGTCGGTGTGGCCACAACTGTTGGCAGCCACTACGTTCGAGGGCGAATCAGGTTTTAAGATGGATACTTTGGATAAAAACTTATCCAAATCATTGAGACCCCTGAAGCAAGTAGAGACATCCAAGACGCGTGGATCGATCCACCAGGTAGTTTGGACAGTCTAACCTAGGGTCGACCGTGTGGTTCGAGTCACTCATGTCTCTCACACCACCGGATGCGGTACAAGTAAGTTTAGAAGACTCAACATTTTAAATACTATTAGAAAGATCAGTAGAGGAAGACATTACTAACCTTAGTGCAAGGAAAGCGAAAAAGTTAATAAACTCGCCACTCAGATCAAGCTAAGCAAACTCTATAGCACAATGATGAAGACGTAAACCTTACTACATTCAAATGAGGTCCTATTTATACGAACCTGTAGAGGAAAAAGGTTATCGTGTAAATCATTTTGCACCGTTAGATCACTAGTCATCCAGTGGCTCGTATCACTCGGCATACGAAACAACACAAAATCGCACCTGTTAGATCGCTCTGATTGAACAATACTCATCAAACGACGGCTTTTTTCAACAAAGCAAGCGTCACATCTCTGACAAGCATTTAATGCACACATCAATCACATCCTGTCTCGGGAACTCCAACAGTTATTTCACGACTCTTCAGAAATTATCTTCTTCGATCCTGGGGGCAAGTGTACCGGTCGATACCGGACGAGCTTATCTCGGTTTAGGTGACCGATTGTTCGAGTCAAAGAACATCTCAGGACTTGCAATAAATGACAATAATGACAGTTACAATAACACTTAATGAGCCATAACTTATCCTGAAATATGCGAGAAATATCTCCAATAAATCAGCCAAGTATTGATTAACAAATATTCTTTAATATGTTTATACTTTCCTATAAGCTTGATTGGTCAAACCCATTACCAAAAGGACCCATGATCAACACTATAAATAAACTTCACCACGAATGTGTAAGGTACGCTTTTACCAATTATGAATATACATTATTTACGCAAAGTACTTACTTGAGCGTCAGAGTGCCTTTTTCAGGTCACCCCATGCGACCGAGCATCAACATTTGTGGAAGGAGACTTGAAGGAAGAAAGCACAAAATCACCGACACATTAATAATCACACGCCTAGTCTCAGGTACTATCTAAACCCTATTTGCCTATACAAATACAAACAGTAAGATTATCTAAACCCTATTTGCCTATACAAATACAAACAGGAAGATCATGTAGATTATTTATGGGTATGAGAGCGAGCTAAAATTATAAATTAAAAAAATTTAAAATAACCAAAAATTGTAAACATTAATTCAAACTGAATGGTAAAATGTTAATATAATTTGGTTTATTTTTTTAAAATTAAAATCAAACTAAAATCACATTTAACTTTTATATTTAATTTAGATGACCTTTTAATAAAATAAAAGCCTAATCAAACGAACATTTTAAAGAGATGGGTATGTAGAGTTTTAAATATAGAGGAAATGCGTCATGCATCATTAGTTTCAATTATATAAATGCACTTTGGAGCGGTTTTCCCTTTAACAATTCTACAAAAGGAACTCATATATATAATTATTTTTCCAATTTTATATATGCTTCCGTTTCAATGTACCCGTACATCCCAATCATACTTATATAGGGGTTCATGTATATTATAATAATTGTTATTTATTTTTTAGTTAAATATATATTTTTTCTATATTTTTATACGAAATTGATTTATAGTATAACTTTAGATTTATGGGACACTTATAATAAGCATAGTATGAATCTAGTTTTTTTTTACATAATAAATACATTTTTAATATAAATGATATTATAATTATAAATTTAATAAATCAATACAAAATATTTTAACACTATAATCGACATTCGAAATTTGTTTGTTACATTCAAAAAATAATCATTCATTCTAATAGGTTTTTATTATAAATATCTAAAAGAATTAAAATTTATACTGAGTTAAAAATTAATTTCAAAATTATACTTTAAAAAAGAAAATTATATTTAATTCTTTATTTATTATTCTATTAAATTGTTAATTTGTCATGGTTCTAAGTTTGTGATCATCACATAAGAAAAAATAAGTCTTATTTGAGGGTATATATTATTATATTATCAAGATATTAATAACGGTTACCACATGTCTATTTTATAATTAACATACTATTAGTTTAGTATTGAACCTATGAAATTACACACAAATGAGTATCTTAATTTCTAATGTAAAAAAATTAACATTTAATAATTAAATTGGATAATTAATATAATTTATTTTTTTCGAGGGAAGTATTATTGTTATATTATTTGCTAGCATTCAGTAATGGTGTGATGCGGTTTGATTCGATTTTAGGATAAAAATTTATCCTAACAAATTAAAAGAAAACATGGGGGATCTGATTTCGTTAATTAATATATGAACCAAACCAAACTTTTACTTTTTATGGTTTTAAAACAATTTTGCTACGTGTTAGTTGTTAAACAATCATTCAGATTAAGAACATTAGTGATAAATGAATTTATAAGGCAAATATATATATATATATATATATATATAATTTGTTGTGAAACATTATATTATTACACTCACAAATTCACAATAAAATAGTTAATTCTATACTACAGTAACTAAAATGTCTACAGATTTCCACAGAAGTAACACAAAAAATACTTCGAATTAATAAATACAAAGATCTACATCCTATATAAATTAAAGCATAATAAATTTAATCGACAGTTTAATTGCAATAACTGAAATTCACTTGTATTTAAAAATAATTCGACCTTCAAAATAATAAAATAAACCAAATTTTCAAATTTTGGTTTGGTTTTCAGTTTTCAATTTTAAATTTTAAATACTCTTAACATTAAGGACGTAAATAACTGTAAATGTTTGGGGAAAGGATTCCAAGTATTGGATTTAAAGGGCTAGAAATGATTTCCTATTCACTGTTAACATGCCTTTTTTTTTTAATATAAATTTAGTTAATGTTACAGGAAAAATATTAATTATGTAATATATAGCTTTACAAAAATATATTTGGGTTGAATTTTAATAAAAATGTGCATAATTTAAAACTGAGAAATGATTAATTTTGAAGTACTTAATTTATGAAATGAAAATAATATTGAGAAATTATTTTATTTTTTAAATTATATATATATATATATATATATATATATATATATATATATATATATATATATATCACT
>Ga0123342_1005426_pt1 | contig 18481 bp, 6 predicted proteins | sample Turbeawhitnodule_FD_89960 | JGI IMG/M metagenome (GOLD analysis project Ga0123342, IMG submission 89960) | Root nodule microbial communities of legume samples collected from Mexico - Turtle bean Mexico white nodule | ecosystem: Host-associated > Plants > Roots > Nodule | place: Mexico: Nepantla...
ATATTAATAATATAAATGTTTAAATATTAAAATAAAAATAATATGTAAAATTAATTTATAAAATAATAATGTTAATTAAAATAAATTTTTAAAATAATGATAATAAATATAAATTAAATAAATGTATTAAATAATAATATTATTAATAATTATAATTATAATTTTATATTCTTTTATTTATAATTAAAATTTTACATTATTTTAATTAACTAAAATGTACACAAAATTATTTTTTTATACACAGATAAATTTGTAATCTTACAATTTATACCATTAAAAATAATTAAAACATCCTTACAACCATCACATCATTCACCAATTTTAATAAACTTTCCTCACATATCCACTCTATCATACTCCAATCCAAACAACCTCAACTTTCTTCACACTTCCACTCCCCCACCCCCTCAACTTTTCATTACCCACACCCTGTAATCCAAACAAAGTCTAATAGTGAATGCTAATGCCTTCTCACGAGATTTGAAATAAAAAGTTTGAATAAATGACTCTTTATTGGTTAAAATTTTTTAAATAACTTTTCAAAATTCTACTCAAACCAAGTGGATATGAAAAACATATTTATTTGATAACATCATATTTTCCAAAATTGACACGTAATACTATTATTGAAAGACACATTTTTTCTACATAAAGTATGATTTTACAGTAAAACTCCATTCACGAAAATAAATAGTTTGATTCAAATTCACTTTATATTTAAATCATAAATCCAACATTCCAAGAAATTACTATTAAATTTAATTGATTCGACTATAATTTTGAGTGAAATGTGTAACATGCTAGTATTGTTTTAATAAGTAGATTTTAGGTGAATAAGAAATAAAACTTTATAAATACAAATTAATATGTTTATTTTTCTTCTTCTGAAAATTCATTCATTACTTTATTTTTAAAATAAACAAGATTTTGAGGAGTTGGGAAAATATAAATTACTTTGAAATAATTGAAGTCTAGATCTGAAAAATATATTCAACCCTACTTGTGTTCTAGTATTTTTTTTTTCTTAATTGGATGTTTTATCGAGAGACGTTGTCGGTGTGAAGTTGATATTCCGAAAGCTTTTTTGGATTGCTATAAGTAAATTACAAATAAAATACGTTTCAATCTAGGTAAGAGAATCTAATATTGCATCTTTAGAATGTGGTGATTGTTTTAATGTATGGATTATAAAGAATTTGAAGATATGTGAATTCTCTCATGAAACTATTGGTTTGAGTAAGTGCCATTGTTGTAGTATGTGCAAGAATAGCCTTCTTAATGAGTGTGAGAAATGTAGAATCACTTGTAGATGTTAGAAATGTTTGAAAATGTTTTGAGTGAGTTTAATGTGCTATCAGGTTGAATATCGCTCGAACGATATGTTGTACCTTAGGTGAGACCCAATTGATATACAATCATTGCATTTACCATCATACATCACTCAAATGATGTGAGGTTACTCAAGTGACGTGACATATAACTCAAGTGATCACTTGAAACTTGAGCGAGAGAGATATTAAGACAATTCTCTTTCCTCTGAAAGCATTTTACACAAGTGTTGGACAACACTAAGAAAATATGACTAGTGGTTCAAATGTTGTTCTGAATGCTTAGGTGTAACGAAGACGATATGCACATGTATTGAATATGTAACATTGCATGACACATGTCTTGGACGCTCAAATGTCAAATGGGTGAGGTGACTCTGGAACTTGTTGGAGTATTTACAACAAGTGATTATTGCTCGAGTTTTGACGAGAACACTCAAGTGACGAGGGTGTTGCTAGAGTGAGGAGAACCCAAAAGAGATGTTATTCTTAGATTGCATTTCACTTAAGTAACAAGATCACTGATAAAGTTAGATACTTGATACCTTGTTTATAGTAAAGAGGTCACTTAAGCGAGAAAAGCTTGCTCAAACGACCATGTGTAGGAATATTATGATTTTATGTTATGTTATATGATTTTATATACGTGTTCAATGTTATATTGATTATATGTTGCACAAAATGTATGATTAGTTATATATGTTACGAATGTATATGATTAATGATGAAATACATGACATGATGTATGCATGATATATTTGCCCTTTTTGGTAGATCCGAGTTGGATTGTCTTATAAACATGTATATGTGTTGGTATATATGTATATAAGGTGTTTGACTCTAGTTGAGTGGCCCCCAGATGAGTGATTTCCCTAATCCTTGATGGGTGGTATAAGGATACTTAGAGTGATATCATGTTTGGGTGGTAGTAATAACTATGACACTCACATTAACATAAGTATCTTGACTTCACTAATGATATAATCATATGGACTGAACTTCAGGTATTAAGAAGTTGAATAAGACTTATATGTAGCTCTGTAACAAGTGTACATACCTTGGTAGCATATGTTTTGTGTTAACTTAATATCGAGAACATAAACTAGCTAAGGTCTCATTGGTAGAAAATATAAGATGTTAAAGACTGATTTATTATAATTTTTAAAATTCTCTAAAAGATGTATTACATTTAGTCATGACATGATATGTAGATATGAGTACATTAACATTTATATATAATGACAAAATTTATATAATAATATATTTTATTTTATATCAACTCACCCTTACATTATTTTGTTTATTATCTATATAACATGCTACCAGTAGAGGTTATATCTATGTAGTTATGTTGTTTTTGGATAATGCTATTATGATAATATTATACCGAACATTTTTACAAAAATGAGTTAATTTGATTAAGATTTTGAGTCACCTAAGATTTTATTTAATAAAATTAGCTTGAAGATGAAAAACTAATTAATAATTTAAAGTAAATAAATTGACTTATTAAGTGATATTTGTTTGAAAAAAATGTCCTATAAATTTAAAAGAACATAACTAAACATACTTATATAATAATTTTATATAAATATTGGTAAAATATATTTTATAAGTATCTGTATTTTTTTTAATTTTTAAATAATTATAAATTGGTTATATTTTTTATTTGTGGATAAATTATTTTATCATATTTATTTTACCTTTCAATTGTTATATGTTTTTCATATTTCATATTTATTATGAATCTTATACTATATATCTGCATATTTCTATGTGAATTTAAAATAAAATAAAAGCAACATACTTTTAAATAGACACAATAAAATACTTAAAATAAAGCGAAGTATAGTTAAAATAGAGAATGTAATAACAAAAATATTAAAAAATAATAGCAATAAAACATATTTATCATCTCACAATATTTATATATTGGAGTATAATGCTAAAGTACTAAACTAATTTTTTTTAAAATAACACAATAGTTAAAGTAAATGATAAAAAATAATAATAAATCTTTTTTTTATAGACAATATAACTTTTTTTTATGTTACGTAAAAAAATATTAACGTACTTTATGAGTGGATAAAAAATAAAAAATCATGCCTTATATAGAAAAGAGTTAAAAGAAAACTCAATAAATATTTATAAAATAAGATATAAATAAACATATAAAAGTAAAAGTGAAAAACTCGCATAAAATCTTTAACCAGCAATTTTTTATATATAGAAAAACTAGGTGAAACAATGTGTAAACCTATGTGTGTGTGTCTATATATATATATATATATATATATATATATACACTTTTTAAAATTAAGTATAGAAATTTAAAAGAAAAGGTTTATGTGAGTTAGGTGTTATAAAAAAATGTAAATGGGAGATTGGGCATGACGTGGGGTCTCTCGGTGCTACATTGGCCAGTGGGGATTGTGTGTATCTGTATTTAACTTTGGACAAAACGTGCTACGAATCATACACGGCCTAAATCAAAATTCATCACTAATCCAAACCAGTAAAAAAGCTCCACTCTTTTCACGTTAATACTTAATACTCATTATTCGCAACCTTAATTGCCTTTACTGTTGCTAATTAATAAGATCAGCAATGACAAATCATGAATAGTTGTGTTTGTATTTGCAAAGCAGCCACTGAAAAATCTTGAAATTAATTTGGAATATTTATATGGACACAGTATCCTATTCTCATTCTCATTCCTATAATATTCTCTAGAAGCCATCGCCAAAATAATCACAAAGCACCCTACCTAAAGGATAAAACTCCAGAGAGAAATTTCGTTATGTACACTCCAACCCAAAAATTAAAGTGTGATAGTTACTAATAATTCCCCTCACCCTTCTTTCTTTCTTCCACCACTCCTTTTCTTTTTCCCTTTCTAATAATCACGGTTTTTCATTTTTAGCTTCTCACTCAAACTCGCAACTACTTTATTAACTTCGCTCCTAAATCTGCTTACAAAATAAGTAACACCCCATTTTACCGCACCCAAGATAACCGCACACGTATATATATTTATATATATATACACCCATTGTTCCCATAATTTTGTTCAACAATGGAAGAAGAGCAAGCACACATAATGAAAGAATTGGAATCCCGAGAAGAAGAAGAAGACGAAGAAGAAGAAGAAGAGCAAGAGGAGGCGCTCTCGCTCTGCGACCTTCCACTTAACCGGAATTCCAGAACTCCAAGCTTGGACGAAACGTCGTATAAGAAAATTCTCCGACCCTCGTCGTTACAAGATAACGAGATTTTCAATGGCTTCAGCAGCAGCAGCAGCTCCGACATGTGCCCCGCCGACGACATCATTTTCTGCGGGAAACTCCTTCCGCTCAAAAACCTCATCGTCGAAGAGGATAAATCGCCCGCGCGCCGTCGGCGATCAGAGTCTCTCTCCTCCGTGACGCGATCGAACAGTGTCAGCACGTGCACCGGCTCTCGCCGCCTCATGATGAGGAACAGCAAGAGTTTGGATTACAATAGGCTGCGAGAGTCCTCCGGCTCGGAGGTTGACCGGAATTTATCCGGCAGGAGCAGCGCGCTGCCGGAGGCTGCGTCGAAGAAGGCGACAAAGCCGCGCTGGTACTCTCTGATGTTCGGGACGATGAAGGTGCCGGCGGAGATGGGGCTGAGCGACATGAAGAATCGGCAGGTTCGGAGGAACGCATCGAGCACGATGTTTGTGTCGGCGGAGAAGGTGGGCGGGAATCGGAGCCCCGGGAAGGTGTCATGGAGAATACTGAAAGCACTGAGTTGCAAGGATCACAGCAGCGTGGCGGTAACGACGTCGTTTCCCTTGCCGCAAGCGTCGTAGGGTGGAAGTCACGTGAGTTAGACGTGACGAGAGTTTTTATTGTTGAATTGACGTGATTGGCCTTGTGGGTTGGGTAAAAGTTAGAGATGGATAGGGGTATTATGGTGATTGGATTGTTGCTTGAGCCAAAGGAAAATATAATATTGACTTCACGTAGAAGGGGTATCTGTACAGTTGTGGAGTGATACATAAAGGACCATTAGAGGATTCGTTTATTTATTTTTGGTGAATTCTAAGTTTATTTTTGTTCCTTAGGTTGGTGGCTATTCATTATGGGACTCAATGACAATCACGAGAAATCCGACACTCACACAAAAAATGCCTGCTCCTGCCTGTAATTCTTTTCTACCCTTTTTTTATCTATTTTTAAATATAATGCCACTCCTTTTTTCCTTTTGCTGCTGAATCATCATCACATCTTCTAATTTACTAACTCAATTTAATTACAGATCTTCATATAACCATGTTTCAATATCATTTTTCTAAATACTGATTCAATTTTTTTACATAAAATAATATAAAAATTAAATGTAGGTAATATGCTGTTTGATGAATTTAATGTCTTACCTCCTTTGGCTGCTACAGAATATGCCGTCCTGTCACTGATGTGATAACAAGTATATTTTTGTTTAATTAAGTGCATGATTCTTAATTAATGAAATTAATTGAGGACAACAGGACAAGTACAAAAAGCACTTCCAATTATTTTTCTTTCAACAATCTAATGACGTCAGTTTATTAACGAGATAAACATCTAAATATAAATAAATCAAATACAACAATTTAGTACGTTAACAAAATAGCACTGTCCTTATTTATTTGTTTTTATATGTGATGATATTAATAAGAAAAAGAGTTTTTAGTCACCACACAAGAAGATAAAATATACGTTGGAGGACACCAACATAGTGAACAAGATGGGGGGGGACATAAAAGTTAAAAAAGAAAGAAAAGGGTGAGATTTTAAAATTATTTAATTATTAAATGTAGTTTTTGACCTTTGAGTTATTTTATTTTTGTTTGATATTTCCTTTTATGATGGGATGGGCTAAGAGAAGTTGGCCAAAGAAGGTTTAAATGGAGTATGAATATTGCGTGTGCTAACCAAACATGCTGCTAACGACCCTACCATTAACTCAAGTGCCACATTCTCACTCATCAACAATCAACAATAACCCACGTTTGCATTACTCTCTTCTCAACGATTGTTCGATTATCAAGCAAATGCACTTCATTTTCAATTACCACATTCTCCCTGGATTTTTAATTATCCACAACAAATTTTAAATTTTTTCATCCAATTTTCTCTCCCTTCTACTACTTAACATGGAGGATTTAATTATTGGGTACACAATTAGCATTCCTTCATGAAATAAATAAGCATTATATAGAATATAGTGATGACTTGGTGCTGAATAAAATATTAATCTCTTCTTAGTTCTTTTAGTTCTCTGAAAACCCCTTTCATCAAATTATGTTCCAGTTGCTTGAGCATTACAAAATTTTGAAGATGGCCACCCTGTTCCTACAGTGGAAAACCAGAACATGACTCGTGTCTAATGGTATAATCAATAAGAACGAATAATTTTGTTTTCTTCTTTTATATTTCTGTTTTAAATAATTATTACTTCACAATGTTAGTTCATATCGAGTCACGGTACTATTTTGTGCTCTATGTATTGTCACACATACATATACAATTTAATAAATATTTATAAAATACAAAAGACAGGATAAAATTAACATTATTGAATAGATAAACTGAATAAAAAACATATTTAATTCAAATTTGGTTATAATAAAGAAGATTTAGAATTGATCATAAATTAAAATAATAAATGTAACTTTTGTATCGTAAAAAATATAAATATTAGTTGATAATATCTATATAACTAATTCCTATACTAAAATACTCATTTCCACTTTTGTTGTCACCCCTATTCTCATCTCGAGTATAACAACAACCGTTTTGTAAAATATAGATAAGGGTGAACAACTTATTTGATATAAATTATATAAAATGATATTTCATAACGCATTATATATATATATAGCTATATTACATTTGCACAGTAAATAATATCACAACAATACATGTGAATACAAAAGTCATAAACCTACTACATCTAAACAATTTAAAATAACTTGTTAAAGTATTTATATTAAGTATGTCTTGTAAAAATTTAGCAACTAATCTATTAGAAGTGTACCGGTCAGCACCGGACGGATCAATCTCGATCTCGGTGATTGACCGCACAAGTTAAAGAACATCTTGATGACTGCAATAAGTAACAATAGTCACAAGTAACGTTGAATGAGTCAAAGTACATTCCAAGATATACAAGAATAATTGATTAACTGAAAGATACACATTCCTAGTATTAAGGGACTACTATACATGTCAGTTAATAACTAATGTTCAGCCTATCAAGGTCAAGGCCCATAAATCAATACTATAAATAGAGCCCCTGTGGAGGAGTAAGATGCGTTTTTACCATTTACTAAAATACACTCTTAAACCAGAGCACTTACTTGAGTCTCAGAGTACCTTTTGCAGGTAACCCCCGACCGACTGAGCATCAGCATTTGAGAAAGGAGACTTGAAGTAACCAGGAGATCATCGATACGCCAACAATTGTGTGTTAAGTCACAGGTACTATCTGGGCCCTCCAGCCTATACAGGTACAAGAAGTATTATAGAATTCATCCTTAATTTTTTTTGTGTCAGGATGATTTGTCCAATGTATAAACCTATTTTCACTTCTCACTATCTAGTATCTTAATCTACGTGATCTAAATCATCATTGAAGTTAAAGTATATTTTTTCTATAATGAGTTTTGTGCTTAATACTATGACTATTATGGCCATAATACATTCCTAGATACCCCTCAACATGCAACCATAAAATATCACGATATAAACGTAGATATTCCTCTCCATACATAGTCACACTAGGTCACAATATTCAACATGTGTTTACATATAATATACAACACTATGTATATCATACAAATATATGCATATAATCATGTATACACACATATCCCAATAGATACATGTTGCTTGAATGAGCTCATTTCACTTAAGTAACCTTGCTCCCTCACATAAAAGAAGAATTTTTTATTAGAGAGATCTCTCATATATGAGGTGACACGTGTTTTAAAGGGGAGAAAATTGATATGACCTTTCTTACATTAATTTCCTTTCACCGCTTTAGCGACATCTCCAATAAAGAGAGAATTGATTCAATCTCTCTTGTCTAAATGCTCACACATCGATTGAGCGACCAACATTCACCATTTGAGCATAATTGTAGTGTTTGAATGATGCTACTTATTAAATAATCCAACAAATTTTAGAAGCACCAAACATAATGTCTTCTCAACACTTGAGCGACCACATTGTTGTTTGAGCAATGATACATAGTTGCATGGTCTAATAATGTCCAAAAACCTCATGCATCATCGTCACACCTCAACACTTGAGTGACCTTTTGTCATTTGTTCTAGAGGATAGAAAATTATCTTGTCATCTCTACTACTAGGGCCTCAAACCATAACTTGAGTCTCTGACACCTCCATGTTGACCCTTAAGTGATATGGAGAAGTTCATGTAATGATCACACACTACTATTTTAACATAGCTTGAACAATATCAACACAAAACCACATATTTCATAAATACTACATGCAAATACCAATTACAACACATATACCATGTTTAAACTACTCAACAACAACAAAATTAGACTCCAAATATTTACTATATTATTTGCTTTAACTTTTAAATGAACACTATAATTTTTCAATAACTTTACACATATTTATCTCCTTATAATTTAACATACCCAACCTTTTAATAACCACACAACACATATAAAAAAACATTCAATTTAATATATTGATACTGGAATAACAACTCAACAACCAAAAATACGAAAATATGCAACAAAAATAATCTTCCAAACTTGCAAAAATTTGTGAGGAACAATAACAATACAAAATAGCAATAACAATCACAAAAGAGACACTAATACTAATGTGGGAAAATTCTCTCAATATGAGAAGTAAAAACTCACATGCACAAACCAGTCCATCAAGTTCCAGAGAACAAAACAAATACTAGAGAATTATATCAAATATACAAACAAGTGCTTACAACACAAAAATACATCAAAGTAAGAACACTTTCAAAATTTGAAGAACAAAGAAAGATAAACATAAATAGAGCAACAATACAAAACTGATTTCTCCAACCATAGACTCTCACTTGATGAACCCAACGGTCAAAATGAAGAACAATATGCCACGAACTTAATGACAAATTTTTAGCCTAATCCAACGGTAACGAAGCAAAATTCATAATTTTACTAAAACTACTCGATGAATATCCAAATCAATTTTTCTTTGTTCTCTCTTTCAAAAGCTATGGAAATTAAAGCTTTCTCCTAACCTAAAATACTTTTTGTCCACTAAAGTCAAGTGAGACAAAATATGATCGAAAAATTTAAACTTTTAGATATATAGTTAAAAGTATAACCTAATATACATGTAAATTAGTTATCTCTCTTTAATTAGATAATTGTATTTGTACATGTCAGACCTCGGTCATCGACATGAGAGAAAGACTTCGGACATCGAACATCGGTGGACTGATAGTAATGGTGGGCCACGTAAGCTGGGTTCTGCAAGCCGTATGAGTTGACATGAAGTCAACGCCCAGATACGAGAAAAAACCTAAGTCACGAGAGGATCATGCATGGGGTGTGTATGATACATTTGGGTACGACACAAGCAAGTGTTCCTAGGAGACGCTAAGGCCCGTTAGGGTTAGAGTTTTCAGGGAAGGACTGCATGCATGACACGTGAATACTTAAGGCACCCATAGAACAGATGGCCCTGCAACAGTGGTGCATGAGTTGGTACCTTGACAGCCATACTATTAGTTGTTGCACTCTAGTAAGGGAAAGTTTTATGTACCAGATTACACTAAGATTGTGTAATAGCAGCGCAAGGACGTTCTCCCAGGAACCCTATATGTGAGTAACATAATAGAAGTAAACCCTAGTTGCAACCTATATAAAGGGTGGTAAGAACCCTATACACCGTTTCTAAGACTAAAACTACTTTATTCACTTACTGTTTCTTTGTCCCGGTACTGACTTGAGCATCAGAGTGCAAACGGTCGTCAAGGCGCCCTTTTGTCTTTGCAGGTGAGAAGTTCTTCAACTCAAGAAAGTTCGATTCTCAGGTGGAGACAGGAGGGCCAGAAATTACCGTTCGAATCAACCGACAATCGAGTCAACCAGCGAAAACAATATCTCAATTTAAACAATACTAGAATATCTTAAAAACTTAAAGTGAATTGACTGTACTTTATAAATGTTAATTGTACGTAATCAGCATCACTCTTATCATTATCAACACCCCAAGAAATTTTTTTGAATTAAGTCAATGATAAAATAGATAATAAATTATCTAAATTAATATTATAATTAAATTATGTTATATTGATCTATCATTCATTTTGATGGTAAATCAAAATATACTATTTATATTCTTAGAAAGAGTCTAGAAAATATTTCAAGGATGAAAAATAAACTCTTTAAATATAATGAAAGTTTTATAAATTATTTATAGATTTTTACATTAGATTCAATGACATTTATATATTTAAACAACAATCCAACACTTATAACTTATGTTCTGTTGAATGCAAAATTAATACTGAGTTTTTTAATTAAATGTTTTTATAATAAAAATATTCAAATATAATTCACATCATTTTTAATTTTGACCAATATTAGTTTTATCAAATCAACCTCAATCAAAGTTTAACATTATTCCAAATACATTAAAAAGTCATTGATGATGAATTCAACCATCACAAAATTATCATTCACAAAGCTTCAGGTAATCAACTTACTTATTCGATGCTTCACGTTATTTTAGGCTTGGCCGAAAATAGCTGCTTTGTATGCTTATAACGGTAGTGATCAAGAATATGCCAAGTAAGAATAATAATAACAATAATAATAATAAAGTATATATACTCAATGTTACATTATTCATAATTTATCCAAGAGGACATTAATTATTTTGAACTTTATTCCTGTAAAAATTTAATGAAATAAACTAGAGAGCAGATTAAGTAAAAGGAGTGCGTGTGTCTATATAAAACTATAATTTCATTTACTTTGAAATAGAGTATTTAATATTCTTAAAATTTTATACAAAAATTTAAATTTAAATTATTTTAAATCGAATGAAGTTTTAAATTACGAAGACACTTAAACATGTCTCCTTTTATGGATGACTTATCTTTAAGATGGAACATGAGTCTTTTGAATGTATTTTAATTGCAACAACTATGGCGATAAATTGTTTCAACAAAATAAATAATTTTCATTTATAACGAGTAAAAAATATTTGATTAAGAGAAAAAAGAATGTAATCTTGAAATAATTGAATGCAATTACAGTATGAATTATTAGAGCTTTTGGGAAGTTGGAGTGGGAGACAAACATGGTATTCCATGATTCCCTTTGGGTTAACTAAGAAGCATATAATTACTATTATTATTTGGATAGGTATTGCGTGTTCTCAAATTGTTATTTTTGTTCATTATTAAGATAAGAACTAATAATACAAATTATAGATTATTTGTTATAGATAAAAAAAAAAATTAAAATCCGTTAAAAATAATTATAGACAGAAGAGTTTTGCAATTTCATTTTGTTATAGTTATTTTTAATTTTAAATGAAGAACCGGACATTTAGGATTTTTATTCTTGTATATTTGTCTGCTAAATTAATTTTTATATAAGTTTATATTTTATTAAGGTAAAAATAAAAATCAAAGTCAATTCTTTGGTAGAATAGTATGTTTTCTAAATCAAGGTGGAACAATCGATTACGTACCTTGCAATTCTTCAAGAAAAAGTTGGTCCTTTAATGATGGTTTAAAAAAAATTATACGTTACTTGAGTAAGAGATTTTTATACTGTCAATCAATAAGAAAAATTATGAATGGTATATAACTTTAAATACGATGATTTATAACTGAACAATAGTATACAAATATAAAACTACAATGCATTATACCAGTTTGTTTAAATTTAAAATGAATATTTCTGAAATAAGTAATTTTTAAAATAATTAAATGTTTAAGAAGAAAATAAAATTTATTTACTTATCTTTAAAATAAGTATATTTAACAAACACATAAAGAAGTTTAAAAAACGGTTTATTTTTTTTAAATAAGCTCATTCATTACTTTTTTTCCTAATAATAAACTAAGTGGAATTTTTTATTGTGACTTTTAGTATATTCTACATTTCAAGATTTGTACTTAAACTCTATCATGAAATGAATCTGAATCAAAGTCAAGAAATAAAAAGCAAAACATTAGGTTTATGTTAAGTGAGAAAAGACACGTACAAAAAAAAATTGAGACGAGTTATGTGCATAATTAGATTCTTTATTCAATTTGTATCATGATTAAGGGACTAGTGATCCTTGGACTAGACTAATTAGGTGAGCCTTAACCCTAAAGTAAGCAAGCCAAGATTAAGTGAAGTGAAAACCAAAACGGTAACACAATTATGTTGATAATGAACACACATTTTGAACTGTGAGTTCATTCAGCATTGGCTTCTTCAACAATGAACATGATAAAAGCTAAATTATCATAACTTTTGTGACTGTTCCCTTCTTCAGAGGTAATCATTCTCACTCAATGAACACAGTATACTGTCTACAAATCAAAGGAATGCACATCGATTGTTTTCTTAATGGTCAGAGCAGGAAAATAAACACTCAAACTTTCCTCTTTTCTATCCACTTCTTCACTGCAATTCGACTGCATACTGTCTATAAAGTTCTTCATATTCTCACCCTTAGTCACTTTACTATTAGATTTTACAAAAAAATATTTGCACTTTTTAATTTCTATTTTATTTTTTTTATTTGTTTATTTTACAAAACTTCATGTTACACGTTATGGAATCTATCATCTCAATGACATCCTGACTCCAAATAATCATCTGTCACTGGGCAAACAAAACCTGGAGAATCTATTTCTTAATTTCTATTTTATTGTTAACTGTTGTTTACACAAAAAAAGAGTTAAAGTAAATCACTAATTGCAAAATCATGACAACTGAAGAAATTGATGCTTAATCAGTGGAGGTTTACTCTTAAAATATAGTATGATTGAGCAAAAACTACCAAACATTTTGTGGTTGAAAATTTTCTCATGAAATTTTCATATTCACAATGACGGAAATAATATTCGCAGAAGATGTATGAGAATTGTATTTCACAGGCTCAACTAAATTATAAGACCATGTATGGAATTCGGATTTCTTTTAACTGGTTTCTTTAGATACATTATATATTATAGTTAGGTATAATCTGGAAGACCATATTTATATGTGATTTATCTGTATTAAGGTTGTCGAGAAAGGGAAGAAAGATGTGAAAAAATAAACTTAAGCGAACTTTAAAATCAATTTTCGAAATTATATGCAAGCAAATTAACAACAACAAAAATTAAAAGTATACCATTCGTTCCTGACTTTCCGAAACGTCATTTTACGTGAAATGAAAATAAATAAAGAGGCGAAAAAGAAGTAAAATAAATTATTTTTATAAAATGAAGATATGATTGAGATTTTTAAAACTCTCATTAAAATGATTAGTCTATACAGTATCAATAACTAATTTAATATAATTTGGTCACAAAGATACACAGAAAGTTAATTTTGGAAAAAGTTTTGTTGACCGCAGTAAATAACACCACTTCACAACCCTTTATAATAATATTATAATATTTTAAATTAAAAATTAAAATTAAAATATTAATTTAGTAGTTTCTTAAGAATGTATTTTTACTTACAGTGTCAATATATCAGGACACATTTAAATATATTTTTAGTCTTTATGATATAATTACTTAAATATAATTTTTGAAAACTCCTTATAAAATTATGACTGTCTAGACAAGGAAGACAATGATGATCAGTTATAGTTGTGGTTCCATGTTTCTTTATTGTATATGCTTTATTTCCTGAATAGTTGGATGACCTGAAATATATGCTTTATTTCCATGTTTCTTTATTGTATATGCTTTATATATATATATATATATATATATATATATATATATATTACTAATTTTTTATATACATTTTTATGTTAATTTTGTATATCTACATTCTTTTGTTACAAAATTTATTTTGTTATACGTATAATTTTTTAAAGTTGTTTTATTTATTTTAATTGCTTTACTAACTTTATATATATATATATATATGTATATGTTGTAAATGAATATGAGACTTAGGTAAACTAAGAGGGGAGGAGATGAATTGGTTTTAATTTTTTTTAAAACATTAATTGTTTTTTAAACATTTTTTAAAACAAGTCTAATTAAAGAGTTAATGTAATTAATCATGAAATTAAGATTGATAAAGATAAAACACTAGAAATCAATACAGGAAAAATAATACATAAAAGATAGATAAAATATAAAAGAAATTACACAATTTTTTTATTAATTCAGATGATACATCCACTCAGTTATTCAATTTTAAAATAGTTGAAATTCATTATTTTATATGTTTAACATATAAACATCAACTCTTAAACACACAAGAAAGATATGTTTTAATTTTGGATCACAATAAAAGAAAACAACAAACAACTCTTAAAAATTTTCAAAAAAAAAAACTAACAAGGTGATAAAAAAATTATCATATATATATATATATATATATATATATAAATTTCAATACCAATACACAACTTCTAGAATTGTTTGACAAAATAAAAAAGATTGAAAAATTTCTTAAAAATTCTTGAACGCACTCTTGGAACAAATGAAAACAATTAAGTTGATTTCTCGAAAACATGTAATCGAGTTTTGTAAAGTATGATATATGATTTCTGATTTTAAATCAAAGGTTTAATTAATAAAAGTTTAAAAACTGATTCAAATACATTTAATTGATAATTTTAAGTTGTTAATCCATTATTCAGAAGAAAAAAAAGTTATTATCAATGAGAAACACTCTCTATTTTAATCGAGTTCACCAACTAATTATTTATTTTGCTATTCATCATATCTGAAAAAACTTAAAAACATATTAATTGATTATTAAGTGTGTTAATCAATTATTCCTAAAGACTAACTAATAAGTCAATTGTTTATTCTATGGTTTATTATCAAAATTGCTAATCAACTATCCTATGAAAACATGTCAAGACTTTAATCGATTCAAATAAAATTAAAATATTTTTAAACATATTTTAACTTTTGGAAACAAAATTTATGATTAAGGTTAAATTTATGTTGGATAGTAAATCAACACTCACAAAAACATGCAATGAAAACTATAATAAACAACAAACCTTCTACTATTTTTTTTTTCAAATATCATAATCAAAACTAGTTTCTCTAATATTTAGACTTTTTTATTCTTCAAGTCCAACATACATATAATTGTATACACTTCTTAGTTAGTGATAATTAGTACCATTTTATTTTACTAAAATTCTATATAATTTTTTCTTTATATATAGTTTAAGATATTGTTTACAAATGATTTGAGATCAAAAATAGAAAATAGAAAAGTAATTTTTATGTATTTTTATATGACTAAATTTCTGAATGTAATTCTTTTTGCATTTTCATGCAAAAGTCTTTAATGCATATTACTTACATTATTTGATTTGATTAGAGATGACAATAGGGTGAAGCGGGTGCAAGTTTAACTATCTCATTCTTATCCCGAAAATAAAAAGTCATTATCATCTTCATATTTAACAAGTATAAATTTTTTTTCGCATCACCATCTTTGAGAAATGGGTATACCCATATCCATACCCGTACTCGTCCCCTTACGATTTCAAATATTAATTAAATATTTTTTTATAAAAACAAAAATCACAATAAAGAAAACATAATATTATCAAGTATTCAATGTCAGAAAGATATTTTTTTTTACAATGACAAATATCAATAAAAAATTATAGTTGTATAAATATCAAACAAAAATATTAAATAATAATTAGATAAATATTAAATAATTATAAAAAGAGTGTAAAATGATCAAATATATTACATAGAAATAAATTACAAAACTAAGAACCAAATAAAAGTTTATTTAAATTTTTTAAGTTGTCTAATAAATTAAATGTGTTTCAGTACTAGATTGGAGTATAAGAACATGAATGAGTATTAGGAAGAGAACATGATGAATATATCCATAGTCATCTTCGTTCTTATACCTAATTCAAGAAATTGAGTATCATTCATAATATATATAATCAATTGGAGATTTCCGTCAAAGTGCTTGTACTAAATATCTTATCACCAATATGGTTGATATTTGTTTGTTGATACATCAACATGCATATACTCACTCCTCCAAGTAACAATTTTATAATATTTTCATATTATAGGTCCTTAGAAATAACATTTGGATTACTTCACCTCATCTTATCACACAAAACTAATGGGATACCTCTTTATGAAATTACTATTATATGCATTATGGAGCACCATAGTTTCAAATTTAAAGGCATAAATCACTCATAAGTTAACATATTGGTTTAATGAAATTGAAAAAAAAAAATTCTATTAATGTTAATGATATCAGACGACATGGTAGAATCGACCAAGATCATTAATAACGAGTTATTAGGCCACACAACCCCAAGTTCACCATAATATTGATATGTTTGTACAATTTTATAGTGGAATTCAAGAATTGTCACAAGAATTAAACATTTAAATTTAAATTTAAATGTTTGCTTAGATTCCTAACTAAAGAATTAATGACTTTGAAAAATCTTTAATAAATTAGAGCACTCTTTAGAATAAGTATGACTTCTTTTCATGTTTTCATCTTCTTTTCTTTCAATAATTATAATATATTATTTATTTTTTAATTAATTCAATTTTTTTATATTTTAAGGAAAAAATATTTTAATTTGTTCTGCGTTACAACTTTTACTTTTGCTAACATTTTATAATGATTTTTTTTAATAATTATTTTATTTCAACTTCAATTTATATTTTTTTTTAAAAGTTACATTATTATTTACGCTCAAATAATCAGCTATTCTATAAACAAATACCCAACCAATAATAGAACAAACAAATTAACCCAACACGGACAATATATATTAAAACAACTTTTAAGATTCAATCTAATCTCATTTTTAATCCAATGACATTTGGTCATTTTATAAATATATCAAATAAAATTTTTATTTTATCACATCAATCAAATTACTTTTCAATTTTTCACTTATATTTCCTTAATTTAAGGACACCACATTTTTCACTCTTTCTCTTTATTTTTTTTCATTGTCTCATTTCCACTCCTCGAACCAATCAATACTTAAAAGAGTAAAAGAGTAGAGTGACGATTAAATAACAGAAAGAACAAAAGCAAAAAAAAATATTACATTGACTTTTATAAGGATTAAAATAATAAAAAGTTGCTACAAGGGTTATAATGATGCCCCAAAAAAACATAACTCACTCCAAGTTATCTTGCATCTTTGAGCCATTGGATCCCGTACTTTGGACTTCTGGTTTGCACTTGTTTAGAATTGACTTGACACATCTCGTTTACAGATAGAAACTCAAAATGCAAAATACAAGAATAACAGGTTTCAAGAAAAAGAGAAAGAGAGCAAGAAAGAATATGTTGCCACTGTTATTACAGAATTAGGGAGACTATCATCCTACAACGGTTTCTCCCTTACAACAACCCCTACAATGTTTTCAGCTTCAACAATGTTTTGTACTAGTAAGACTCTATTTGGTTAAAATTTATTAAAAGTAATAACTTCATTATATCTTCTCATTTAGTGATCCCTCTCAATTTAGAAATGAGGCCCATATATGATTATAATTTTCAATCATAACTGTTGGAGATCCCACATCGACTAGAGATAAGGACATTTCATAATATATAAGTGGGTGCAAACCTCAACCTCATGAGCCGGTTTTATGGGGTTGAGTTAGGCTTAAAGTCCACTTCGTAATATGGTATCAGAGCCATCTCGAGCCTATCCTAGCGAGTATTTGTTGGGCTTATCAGGCCACCCGCTATCGGGCCGCTATCGGACCACCCATAATATATAGTCCCACGCACGAGCTTCTATCTATCACTCTCGACGTGAGGGGGGTGTGTTGGAGATCCCACATCGACTAGAGATAAGGACATTTCATAATATATAAGTGGGTGCAAACCTCAACCTCATGAGCCGGTTTTATGGGGTTGAGTTAGGCTTAAAGTCC
>Ga0123342_1005427_pt1 | contig 18476 bp, 7 predicted proteins | sample Turbeawhitnodule_FD_89960 | JGI IMG/M metagenome (GOLD analysis project Ga0123342, IMG submission 89960) | Root nodule microbial communities of legume samples collected from Mexico - Turtle bean Mexico white nodule | ecosystem: Host-associated > Plants > Roots > Nodule | place: Mexico: Nepantla...
GGAAGTCTTTTGTGATTAGCTTCCGGATTACATAATCCGGAAGTCTTTTCTATACATAAGATTAGCTTCTGGATTATGTAATCCGGAAGTCTTTTTTTCCGATGTGTTATTAGCTTTCGGATTGCATAATCCGGAAGTCTTTTTTAAATATGAAATTGACTTCCAAATTATGTAATCCGGAATTTATCCGATTACATAATCCATAGGCTTATTATTTTAAATCCGAGGGGGTGAAAAAAAAAGGATAAAATGGTATTTTCATATTTAGTATGGGGGTGGCACAAGAAGGTATGGAGGTGTAGGAAGAAAGAGTCTAAACTAGACTCATTGTTCTCAGATCCATTCCCATACGTTGTTACTTTTTTCACAATCTTGATTTCACATCACCTACCAAATTTGGCATCTTAATGACTCAATTTACTTTGAACTTTCCGTTGTTTTGGTATACATTTATCAATTTCTCCACCTCATTCCAAACAATTACATATTTACATGCTTGAATTGATTTCTCTTCCTTCATTTACAGAAACACTTGGGGTTGCAATTGAAATCTTCTGAGCAATCCTTGTTCTTATCGTGGCCACAATAGTCATGGTACGGAATTCAATTCAATTAAATTCGTGCTTATTCAAAATTTTGGGCGTTTTCAATTTTTGATTCCCAATTGAAAAATGATTGCTGTCATTGTTGTTATCTATGGAAAGGTTTATCACTCTAGTTTTGTGAATGAAGATGGAGTGAGTAGAGCTTGTGGGTGTCCTCTTCTTCCTCTCAAGAGCCACATCAAGGGACCAGCTCCTGTTTCAGATCAAGGTTTTTCTATTGCTTTTTGTTCTGTTCTGTTTTTCGTGTTTTCTGAATGTGGGATATGCTTTGACTGTGATGTGTGGTGCAGATACAACTGATATCGTGGATGAAGCCATCACCTTCTTTCGAGCCAATGTGTTTTTCAGAAACTTTGACATCAAGAGCCCTGCTGATAAGCTTCTCATATACTTGACCTTTTACATCAACATCGCTCTCAAGAGGCTTGAAGGTTGCAGAACCTTGGCTGAAGGAACCAAGGCAATCATCAACTTGGGTCTCGAAAAGGTTCCTGTCCCTGGAGAGTCTGGCTTTCCATTTGCGGGCCTTTTCCCCCCTCCTCAATCAGACCAGGAAGCAGGTGAATCCTGTGATCACTATTCCTTCACCTTGATGTTCTTATAAGTAGACGCAGAAGCTTAGTTTAAGCATTACATTTAATTGCCTAAGTAGTTATTTAATTGGTGCCCGCCTCCAAGGTAATAGTTAAGGATTCAAATAGCGGAAAGCTTTTATTGAGAAGTATGATTGTGGTTAATGTTACTAACAAATCTCCACTGTGATTTGCAATAGAAATAACTAATTATTGATTCCTTGGCCATTGCACTTAGGACAATAGTCAGTAAAACTGTATTTGAATAATTCCTTAATCATTGTATTTTAATTAATTGCTTACCCAATATTTGACACCATTTTCACAATTGCTGGCTTAGTTCACTTTAACCTCACATGACCAACTGAGCGTGTCTGTGCCTCAATGTGGGGGTAGCATTGTTTTAAAGACAAGAAATTTTATCAAAGCTTAATCTTTATGACTTTTGAGTACACACCCAATAAGTAAAGTCTAGTCTTTGGCAAATAATGAACTCTTCGAGTATTTTCATTCGTCATAAGCTTTTCTGAAAGTAAGTATGAGGGTATAACTCTAGCCTGGAAGCTAGATAGGTACATCTTAAGATAATTCCCAGAATACAAACATTGATTGGAGTGATACCAAATGTCCTCAGAGATCTGAAAAGATGACTCAAGTCTAGAAAACTGTCATTCAGAGAGGTTTATTTAAACTACTAACTTTACTAACTATTAAGTGACTTATGGCTGCTGTAATCCAAATTTTGCAGTGTTGTTCAGGTTCACTACTGCTTGGATTCCAACTAAAAGAAATAGAAAATTCGTTGTGTAATATGTACTCCCTTGATGTGTAAAAAATTCGTGAATGGAAACTTCAGTTGTATTGCTTTCTGCATCTGAGGAATTTTCAGCTTGTATTTGTACCAATATATGTAGGATTTTTGTTTCCTTGTATATATTTGTCATTGAGACTTTTGAAGAGTCAAGTCAAGCGACTTTTACATAGTTTTTCAAAGAGCTGATGATCTATCATTGTCCGAACAGTGTGTTGAAGCTCATTTAATATGGACGTAATCTATGTTTCTCTGTGCAATTGCCATTGCTTTACATGATTGATGACTAGAACAGTGTTCACATATTGAGAATTTAAATTGCGCATACTAGCTTAGATTGAACTTTTATAAATTGTTGTGTTTACCCTATCTGATGCAGTTGCAATTTACTTAACCTTTTTACAGACTACACACATATACATATCTTTATTTATATATTCATATTTCTGTATTTCAAGCTTTGTGATATCAACAATGCAGAATTGTTCAGAAATTATTTGAAGCAGATAAGGGAAGAAACAAGTGGGAGGTTATTAAGTGTTGCATACAGACCTAATGGCACTCCAAATAAATGGTGGTTGGCATTTGCAAAGAGGAAATTTATGAATATAATCATCCCTTGAAGTGTTGGCGATCATGCAATTCTTAAACCATAGGTTTTGCTGTGAAAAATACACTTGAAAAAACTGTTGATCTGACAATAAAAAAAATATAGTGATTATTGAAAGGCATGTTGTTAGTTGTCTGGTTTTAAATCTTCCATTTTGATTTGATTATATTCAAACTACTGTTTGCTGGGTAACACCCATTTTCACAATTCTTTTAGTGGTGGGATAATGAAATCAATAATCATAATCGGGTTATGTCCCCAACCTTGCCTGTGCAAATGGTGATGACTATGTTAGTTGTGTTGTCTATTAAGTATTGCAAGACTTCATCAGTCACACCTCAGCTTCACATTACCAGTATAATGAGTTTGCACTATGATGCTGCAAATTTTATTTCAGGTATTATTTTTCAGATATGTACTAAATATAGTTCAGAGTATCTGTTTCTGTATCCTGTTCTTTTTTTCTTCTTTCCATTGATAATCTAGGTATTTCTGTCCATTTAGGAAACTCTTTGAAAAAAAAATCTTTTAAAATAATTTTATATATAATTTCTAAGGATAAAAATTAGATAATTTTTCATATCCTTGTCAACAAGTTTTAAATTAAATAATATACATTTAAAAAAAAATTATAGATCATATTCTTAATAAAAAGGCTATTGCATATTGAAATAATGTAAATGAAAATCTGAAATCATTCATTATCAAATGTCAATTAAAAGTGGTTTGCTTTTATTGTTATCCAAAATCAATTTTTTTTATAGTTGCCTCTGGAACAATTAAGATAATTATTTATTGGGCAATAATTAAGACAATTAATTTGATCATTATCAAAGTGTTTGGTGTCTTATTTTAGAAACCTTTTGTTCATAAATTACAATCTACTTTACTTGGTTTATACCTTTTAGTTTATAACATTTTTTTTTATATTTTAGATTTTTATTCATTTACTTATTATCCTTAAATTCTTTTTACCTATTATTACATATTTTTAATTTTACATAGACAAAAAAATTCTAAAAAAATAGTTAATACTTATTAATTCGACTATATTAAGCAAAAATATTTGTCCAAATAAAAAATATATTTAAAAAAAAAAATAGAAGCATTAAAAATTTTAGTAAAAAATTAATTATTTAAAAAAGTTACATAATTATATTTTCCATAAAAGTACAATTTTTATTTACATAATAACATTTATGTAGTAGTATATTTTTACATTTTACTAATTGTACCGGTCGGGTCCGTACAATACTTGGAGGCCCAACACCCGATCAAGGCTTACCATACGATCGAAACCATTACGTCTAAATAGAGGATTAACAAGACCAATCAATGATTAAGCACTAGGTAATACATTATTAATTATGATCAAAATCCTTAATCTGGTTCAATAACAAAGGATTCATGATAATCATATAAATAGACATAGATTTCAAGAATCAAGTGCGTCATCATGCAGTACTAATTGCACGAGTGTCGACTTGAGCGTCAATTCGTCTTTTGCAGGTACCAGTCGAGTTTGGATTTCACAGAGACGAGGAGCGGATGAGCGAGGAGAGTACGGAAAGATTGTGTGAGTAGCAGGAAGGAAAGGTGGACTGACCGACCCATTTGAGAACACTAATTAATTTATTAACTAGTTTTACCATATACTTTTTAACAAATTAACTTATTAACTTTGAACTTGTAAATTAAGATATCATATGTAAGAGTAAACTTATAAATTAGTATGAAAATCGTTTCAAATAATATATACATTTAAACTAAATATATTAAAAAAATATTTTAATTTTTCAAATTTTGGAATAAAATTATAAAATCATGATTAGTAAGAGATATTATATTTTTAAAAAGCCATAATTAATTAATTAATTAATTGATTACGGATAAAATATGGTTTTTTTCATATATATAATATATGTTTTTTTTATATATACAGTGTGTATTGTAAGTTGTCTTGTATATATGCGAAAATTGTTGCATGAAAAATACTAAGGACTTAATCTACAGTAAGCTTCTCAGTATTGTTGTTTTTGTTTTTTAGTAAGGTGACTTTTGCATTATTTTTTAACTATAATGATTTTTTAATATATATATATATATATATATTATTTTATTTTATTTTAAATTGTTCCCTTAAAATTCAAAGTCACTAATCAAAGATATTTTCTTATCAGACTACAAAAACTTGTGAATCCAAGGGCTTTAATCATACTTGCAACATTATTGAAACGACTGTGCATTCATTCATCTATTTCTTCAACCAAGGATAATTAAAATATAGTTTAACTGAAGAAGATTAAACTATTTTGAATACTAAACAAATGGATATTTAAAAGAATTAATTAAATATAATAACTTTTTTTTTTTAATTTGTGATTAAAAATAAAATAAAATTACAGATGTGGCATGAACAAGTGTCAAATTTGTTCTTCTTGACCTAAAACAAAAGTAACAATATGAAAACATTATGGATAGAATTCGGAAATATTTTTAAATCTATAAAATATTTTAAATAGAAATATCGAAAAGTATTTTTTAATTCAGAAATATCGTTATAATTTAAATTTTATATTTTAAGAAAAGCATATTTTAGATTATAGAATTTGATAATGTAATTTTCTTAAACTAGGCCAATGAAGTTGTGGACACTACATGTCAAAGCCCAAGCCCAACTCACATTATCGTGGACGCCCAGTAAAGGATACAACAGAAGCAAGACTGTTTCTTCCTGCACCTCCATACCTTCTTCTCTCACCTCCATATATTTTCGAATTTCCAAAAATCTCCTCTATAATATTATAGATTACGTAATCCAGAAGTCATTTTTCAAATTTATAATTAGCTTCCGGATTATGTAATCTGGAAACCTTTTTTCAGATGCATGATTGCTTTCCAAATTACATAATCCGGAAGTCTTATTTAGCTTCCGGATTATGTAATCCAGAAGTCTTTTTTTAAATGTGTTTTCGAATTACATAATTCAGAAACTAGTCTATGGGGTGACAGAAAAGGATAAAAATGTATTTTCATATTATGTATGAAGGTGGCAGAAGAAGATATGGAGGTGCAGGAAGAAACAGTCCAGAAGCAATGTAGAAGTAAAAAAGAAGCAGTTGAAAAATGTGCCTTGATACTTTGCCTCATTAAATTGATTTGCTCCTAATGATGCTGTAGCGAAGTGTGCACCCCCAAAAAATGGTCCCCTCATAATTGGAGCGTAAATTAAGGGCAGAAGAAAATAAGAAAGGGCCAAAGCCCAAAGATGCACAAGATCCAAAGCCTTGACTCAAATTGCAGGAAATTATTATACCCACTTCCACAAAAAAAAAAAAAAAAGTGGAAGTAACGAAATTAGGAGTGGCAATAGAAATAGCAATAGCAATAGCAATTTGGTTCACAAAAACCCTAAACGGTAGAGAATGTGGGGTTTACTATAATCAGTAATCAGATTCGGACCAAACCCTTTGACTTCTCTTCTCTCAGCTTCAGCTTCATACTGTTTCTGCAATGGAGCTTCAGATTCCAATTCACACAGTTTTCCAAATGCCCTCTCTTCTTCAAGCTGTGGCAGCTGACACTATTCTCGCCGCCGCGCAATCTATGGCTTTGGTATTTCTCTCTCAAAACCCTCTCTTTTCTTTCCACATCATTTACCCCTTCAATTTAACGTTTTGTACTGTGTGCGTTACTATGTTAACAGTTAAATACGCGTTTTCAGAAATAGGGTTAAGCTGTTTAACTGATTTGCATGCTTGGAATACCGTGCTTAGTTAGGTCAAAGCATGGGTTCCTTTTTGCATATAAGTGTTTGCCATGAACTCTAGGGATTATCTACAATTATGTTTCATGTAACTGTGTTGAATGTTCTCCATTTGTGTTGTACCTCCTGTTTTCAATTTAATGTTGTTTTCTCCCTTCATTGATATTTTCTTTGTGTGCTACAGGCTGTTTCATGTAATATGTTGTCACTGGTACATATGTTATCAAATACATTGTTTTTGTTTGTTCAAAGTACAAAGTATTGCCATGACAAAAAGTATGTATGGGTTCCTACTTAAGATTTGGGATGCTGGTACATTTTGCTACAGTGTGATGGGATCTTACATGACTGATCCCTGCCATGTCCTTGATACTGTGTGCAATTTCTCAACTCTATGACCAGTGAAGGCCAATGGGGCATTCTTTGTTCTTCTTTTCTCAGTTTTTTAGTTAGTTTGACATTAAGAAAGGCAGTGTACTGGTCACGAACAGGAAGTGTGGGGATTCTCCTAATGCTCAAAACAAGCAACACATTTAAAAAAAAACAAATTATCTCTTTATTCTGCAAAAGAACTACCGTCCACCTATACTCCCCCCATTAGGTGTTCAGTCTATCAACACTTCATTTGGTCTTTCTTAGAATTTGAGATGATATAAACTGTTGACAACTTGCAAGCTATATTTCAAGTATGTAATTTTTGTCATTGTTGCTTTCTTGAATATCTAAATAACTTACGGTAAATGTCTGCAAATGTATGTTATGAGTTTAGTCGGTTTCAGAACTATTCTTGGTATTTATCCTGTATTGCATTGAATTCAGTTGACATTTTTAATTTACCTCTGTTTTTCTTTCAGATTGGATATCTGCTGACTAATGTCACAAATCCAGTGTCAACAAATTTGATCCCCATTGGTGGAAGGTAAGAATTAGCTGAAGTACCTCAATAATATAGAAAACTTTACTTTTTCGTTTACATATCTCCTAATCTTGGGACGTCAAATCTACCTCATTTCAAATTGTTACTTATTATTATGTCGGTGTTAAATCCTGGTCAGGTTTCCCTTGGAAGACCTTTCTTGGAGTAAACATGCTTATCTAGAAAACAAGAATGACAGTGAAACTGAGGATGATGAGGATGGTGACGAGGAAGAAGAAGTAAACGAGGAGGAGGATGATGATGCAGAGGATGAAGAATACTCTGGTGAAGAAGGTGATGAAGAAGGGGATCCTGAAGATGATCCTGAGACTAATGGTGGAGGAAGTGATGATGGGGATGAGGATGACGATGATGATGACAACGGTGATGATGAAGATGATGATGGGGAAGAGGAAGATGAGGATGAGGAAGAAGAGGAGGAGGAGGAAACTCCCCAGCCACCTTCTAAGAAGAGAAAGTGAGAATTAATATTAGTAGGAAATTGTCTTCGGGGAATATGCATTTGAGTCGAGTCTAGTGATTAGGACAGATGAATTAGTAACTTTCTTAAGTAGACTTATCTTGCTTTATTCGTGTCAACTATGATAATCATTATATTAATATTTCCCATTGTTTCCAAGACTTTACCTTCTTCCTGCCAGTTATTATCTTTTGCCGCTACCTAAACGAAGTGTTTTTTTTTAAGTATCAATTGCAATTCTATCTTGGATCATTTGGTTGGTTTCTCCATTCGATATGATCTCAATTGTAGACTTGTGAATCAGGCAAAAACGCTTCATTTCAACTAAGCATGCTTAAAAATATGTATTCATAATAAAATTCAAATAAGATTCTCAATCTGATATCTGTTTTCTTTTTCTTCTGAAGTAATTTTTTCCAATAAAGAATGAGTTATTTGAGTTTATGGTTCTTGAATAGGATCCTAGTTGATTTGACCGAAGAGATGATAGTTGCTTTTATTTTGTTTTTTCTAGATTAGTTCATTTGTTCTAATCACGTAATTGCTGGTATGTATCATTTGGTAGTTTTACATGTAATAGAATAGTTGGGATCATGATTCTGCCACTGGGGTGTTTATATTTGTAACTATTTACTAGCATCAGGCAATGTTGATTTGGTTAAGATGAGAAATGCAGGTGGCTTTGTTCATTGTGTTCAATGCTACACTATCAAGAGTGGAGTTTGGTTAATGCGTCTCAAAAACCTCCACTTAAGCTTGATTAATCAATTATAATAAATTTAAATTAATATGAAGGAATGTTCAATAAAGTCATTTTTCTTACAAATTCAATATATGCATCCGTTAAAATAAATACAATGGAATCTTAAGGAAAATAGTATTGAAACCAAAACAAGAAATAAAACATACTCAAATACTTTATCCAAAGAGAGAGAACAAAATGTCTTTATATTCAAATAGACAAAAAGATAGTCACTATTTTTAAAAAGAGAAAAAAAATATCATTAATTTTAAATAAAGGAAAGAATGTCATTATATTTAAAGAGGGAAAGATTATTGTCATTTGTGCAATGACATACATGATTTTCGAACTTGATTTCTTAGACTCGTTAACTTTTTTTTTACTTCATATAAAAAAGTGTAATTCTTCGTATAATTAATATTGTTACATTTCATGATATTATTATTTTTAATAAAAGAGTGATTCCCCCACATTGATTCTATTTTGTAACCAACAATACAAAACAAATATTGTTAGACTATATAATTTAATAACCAACTATTGTAGCCCATAAATTTCTTGAAACGCTTTTTCATACAAAAATAAAACATTTTCAAAAGCACTTTTTATGAATTTTATGCTCAATTCTAACCAACTTTTTGTGTAATTGGGCTCCCTTGATGGAAGTCCTTTTTGTAGTTGCTAGTTGCTTCTCTGGACCTATTAATGGAAACTTTTTGTGGAATTTATTCAAAGGGAAATAATATTTTATTTTTTATATAATTATATTATTGAAGACCACTCCTATGTATATGATGAAATGTAATTTAATGTGTTTGTGATCAATTTATGGCGATATTATATTGAGACTCAGTCACAAATTGATTTCTCTAATTTGTTTAAGTAACTATTCTTTAGAGAAAAAAAAATATGAAATTACTTTCTTTTATGTAACTACTACCTCATAGTCTCAGTAATTAAAGAAAATTTTGGTAAAAATTATTTTTAATGTTTAAATGATAGAATCTTGTATAGATCGGAACAAAGCGAATGAATGACAAATTTAAATAGTTGGAAGTTTTCAATTATGATTTTTTATTTAAAGCATACACTAAAGTTTTGTTTAAAGCATATTTTTAGCATTTTATTTTCCAATAGTAACTTCTAATTATTTTTTAATTTTCATTTAAGGAGTTCTTGCAAAGACGATTTCAAATATTTTTTTTCTTTTTCAATCTTATTATGTTTTTATGACTTGAACAATGTAAATAGTTATTTTGTAATTGGATATATTTTATGTTATTTATTTTTTAAACTATGTATTTAATTATTTATAATTGAGTGTAATTTAGATAGTTTATCATTGTAATTTAAACAAGTATTTAGTTAGTTTAAGTTATTAGGTTGATTATGTTGGATAACTTTTTATTATAATGAAATGTAAATGCAAATTGCATTTGTAACTGAATGTTTTTTATTTTTTAAACTATGTATTTACTTTTAATGTAGTAAAAAACTTTAGTTTAGTTAACTAAATAATGAAATTGATTATGAAAATGGAATGAAATTGCAAAAGGATTAAATCAATATCACTAAATTATATGTTATCATACACAATTAAATTATATAAGAAACTATTTATTATTGTTTATATGGATTTATTTATCATTGTTTATATGGATTTATCATTGCGACCTTTGTTGCTATAATAAAAATATAATTTTGACCTAATTGATCCATTTCTTTATGGATTATAGTAGTTGTTCGTATTTCTGGTTTTTATGGCACATGTGTGGGTTAGAAACGAAGTTTAAACCTTTATATGTTGATTAATAATCTTCGTTTCAGAGTAGATAAAATTAATTTTAATTTTTGTAAGTCTTATAAACGTTGTGTAAACCATAAACTAGGTCAACATACGTTAGCAGTTGCAAGTAACAAGTAAAACAATTGATTATTACATGAGGATAAAATAGTCAAAGAGCTTGAAATGCCACTACAATCATACCACCAATCATTTTATTTGACTGGTCGTCGACCAAGTTGGGGAGTTTCTATTTCTACACACCAAACTCTAAATTATGTCGATTATAGTGTTGCACATGACACTTTGTCGATCTTTATTCATATTTCTTGAGTAAGCTTGTGATATCCTCAAAGTATTGATGTCTAGCTCGCAACATGCATTCTACCTTCATTCCTCTTTCAACAAACTATAAATTTTTTGTTTCAAATATTGTTTTAACAATAACAGAAATTGGTAAAGATTGCGTTCCCTTTAAAATAGAGTTCATGTATTAAGCTAAGTTAGTTGTCATGTCCATACCTCTTATCTTCATCAAATGCTTAAGTCCACTTATACATTTGATTTATGAAACTATATAACAAAACTCTTACCTTATTGTTGGTAATTTAGTTTGAAGAGTGAGTTATTTCATTTCATAATCTGAAAAATATAATTAAGTAGATAACAAAAATTTCAACCACTTAACATAATATGAATGTTAATGTGCAAAATCAACTATCTTTTCAACTAAATTTTTAATTTTTTTTTCTTGAAGTTAGATGCAATACATTCTATGCACTATAATCTTCTTGGATAAATTATGTATGTAAAATACATAGTTTAAAAAATAAAAAAGCATTCAATTATAAAATAAATAATTACATTTTTAAATAATAAAAAATTTAAAAATTAAAATTAAAAAGATTGAAATTATACTTGCAAGCACGACTTTAATAAAAAAAAAACTTAGAACATAACTTGAATATTAGATTTTTTTTTTCTAAAAACATATTTCATTCACTTTAATTTTAATGTGAAATTGAGAAAAAATATTAAAAATTATCTATCCAAGCACCACGATTTCTATTTTGAAAAAAAAAAATTAAAAAAAATTCGGGAACCTAAATATTTTAAAATCTTTTTTCCCAACGAACTTACCAATTTTTATAATTTTTTTAAAAAATTATCCATTTCAATAAAAATTATGAAAAGTTATTTCACTTACATAAATTTCCCACTTTTTGAATGGGATACGCTGTTACTATTATTTATCGTCAGATAAATTAAATTATTCATTAATTTGAAAATAGAAAATGTATAACTGAAATATTGATAATAATTATTTCGATTGTTACAAAAATAGAAAGGAAACTGTATAAAAGAATAACGGAAGAGAAGTAGGGAAGAAGAGTAGGCAGAAAGGAGTGAGCAGAAGCTGAAATAGGGAGTGGAGTCTCGGCCCCCACAACAGAAAGGAGAGGAACCTCATCAATCTCAATGCGTTACTACAATCTCACCCGTTCATTCTCCCATCCATGAATCTTATGCCCACCAAACCTAGGTTTACCACATTATCAACGCCATGTCCCCCAAGATCAACGCTCAGATTTCTCCCCAGCCCTGTCCCCACTTGGCCGAGTTCCGCCGCACCTCAACTAAGCCATTTCTCGCTCTCCATAACTGCCTCCGCATCAAGCCTCCCGGCGGCCGTGCCGCTCTCCGCCGTGATCCCGACGAGGTCCCCCGCTGCGGCGCCTGCGGCCTCTCCTCCCCCTCCCGCCTATATGCCTGTGTCACCTGCGCCGCTGTCTCCTGCCACTCCTCCTCCTCCACTGGCTCCTCTCATGCCGCTGTTCACGCCGCCTCAATGCCGCCTGGCCACCAGATCGCGATCGACGTCGACCGCGCCGAGCTCTTCTGCTGCGCGTGCCGCGACCAGGTCTACGATCGGGACTTCGACGCCGCCGTGGTGATCTCTCAGACTGCCGCGTCCACTCTTGGCGCTGATCCTCCGCCTGCCATCACCTCGCCTCATCCGGAGAATCTCCGGAAGAAACGGCGAGTGGATTACCGGCCTTGGGCGCCAGATCTGCGCGAGCGCGCTCTGATCGGCAGCTGCTCTGGCCCGATCGCTGACGATACCGCCGATCCTTCGCTGGATTTGCCGCGCGGATTGCGCGGGCTGAACAATTTGGGAAACACGTGCTTCATGAACTCGGTGTTGCAAGCGCTGCTTCACACGCCGCCGTTGCGGAATTACTTTTTGAGCGATAGGCATAATCGGTTTTTCTGTCAGAAAAGGAACAACGGTGACGGAGACAGTGGTGCTACTGGGAAGAGAAATGGCAGCAATAATGGGAACAAGAATGCGCGGATATGCTTAGCTTGCGATATGGATGCTATGTTCTCTGCTGTGTTTTCTGGAGATCGCGTTCCCTACAGCCCCGCTAAGTTTTTATACAGGTGCGTATGGTGATGGCCTATAAACTGTGATTGAATAAAATAGTTATGTTTTTTAAAAATTCTTATTTAGGATTTAAGTTTCTCTTATGTCAATTTGTTATAGAAAGTTTAACTGTTTGACTAGTTATTGATGCTATGTTTCAGTTGGTGGCAGCACGCAGCTAACCTTGCCAGTTATGAACAACAGGATGCGCATGAGTTTTTCATTTCCATGCTTGATGGCATCCATGAGAAGGTGGAGAAGGGTCGGCGTAAGCCAGATACTGAAGGTAATGTGTTCTGACTGTGACACCCATTTATTATTCTTTTCACCCTCTCTGAAGTGCTTGCTACTGTTATGATTTTTTTTGTTCGGAAAGAGGGGGTTTCTTGTATAAAAGCCACTTATTCTAGTATCTTATGGGATATTCAATTCAAGCGTAATATCAAAATGAAATTAAAACGTGCGAGGAATGTTGACATCTAACTTTGTGCTACTATAATCTCTTAGCTGGTTCAATTTTGGTGTTATACAACAAATCATTTCGTAGATAATATCAAGTCTACCAATCCTGCCTTGCTTAACATTGGTTTGGAGTATTTGTCTAACTCTTGTGGAAGCTGTGGTCTCTTTGTTGTTTTGGCTCATTTTTAAAATGTGTATTTTTAGTGGTGGTTCATAGGGCCGGGGTATTTTAGTTGTATGTCTTAAAAAATAATATAGGGAATATTGTAACACCAGTCTTTTTATCCTCTTATTGCCATCAAAGAGACTTCTTTAATGACCAAAATCTATGTTTACCTACACATTGATCCATTTTATAGGAAAAATATCACTGTATGGTTAAGTTGTAATGAGTAAAGATATTGAGCGCTAGCATTAGATTGTTAAGAACACAATCTTTATATGGTGTAAGAACTTAGAAGTCAATATGTTACCTTTTTTCAACTTGTAACAAGTTGGTGAATTAGCTCAGATTAATCATAGTTGCAACCAAACTGATTATAGAAGACGATCAATAGAGCGCCACTGTCTTGCTATCTTCAATGTCTTTGACATTTTTTTAATTTCAAAGTAATTCAAAATACTATTTAAGATAACAGAGTTATCATAATATTTAAATGCAGGGTGAGAGTTTAGGTCTCTTGCTTGTTGCCTAAGAGTTGACAATTGCTCAAACATTTAGGGCTAATTTTCAACCACAACCTGCTGTCCTGATGGTGTTAGCTGCTACGTTCCTGTGAGTCCGTGTAAGTCAATTTCTGCTTAGCCTATTCGTTTCATCATTCAGGAGATTCTAGACCAAATGATGTTAATGTTAACTCCACCTTTTTACCTTGTTTAGGCTATAGTTCCAAAGCTTGTCGTATCCTGGAGAAAAGGTTGCATTAGTTTTCCAGCCATAAAAAATGTCAGAACTCTGAGTTCTTTGAAAGCTGAGCTAAGATTTTAGCCTCGAAAGATGTAGTTCTTTCTACTTTTGGAGTGTTATTCCCACATGGAAATACTCATTTTCTTGCCTCTGTTTATGCTTGTGGCATTCCTCTGTTTCAATGCAAGACCTATTTCCTTATTCTCTCAATTAGAGGCTGTCAAATTTAGTGGGTTGACTGTTCAAGAATCAATTATGTTTTTAAGATAATGTGTTTTGTTCTGGACTCCTTCACTCTGGAGGACCTAGGGATAATACTAGGTATTGTTCTCGGGTTGACTGTAAGGTGCAAAGGTCTCACAATATTTAGAGGCTATTAGATGCTATATTACTTTGGACAAAAAAACAAATTCTTGGCATGCTTGGCTTGTAAGATCAAGACAAATTCTGACGGCTGTAAAATTTTAGTTCCAGTAAGTCGTGATTGTCGACAGTAATCAGTTGATCCTGTATTCTGTCTTTTATCTTCTGTATTTCTAAAAATATTAAGAAAAAAAATGTAAATCTATTTTGTGTACAAAATTTCCAAGTTATTTAAATTGCAAAGAAAATGAGTTGTTTCTCTTTGGGCATTTCCAGAAGTCTAATTTTACCCCAGGATAATGGTTGTAGAATTAGGAATCCTTTTGGCAATTTCATTCAGCATTGAACACCTAAGTTCTAATAGCAGGGTGGTCTACCTAAGTTCTAATAGCACCAAAGAAACAAGGAATTTGTTTGCTACCTTCTTTGTTTGCTGAATTGTACAAGATCTTCAATGTAAGGTCTGCTCTTAAACTGATGTCATTTTATTAAGCATCTTTGTCTGACAACATTTTCTCCGATATTGCAGGCAATGGTGACTGTTGTATTGCTCATAAAGTATTCTCTGGTATTCTGCGATCAGATGTTACATGTATGGCATGTGGTTTCACATCAACTACTTACGACCCATGCATAGACATCTCACTGGACTTGGAACCGAATCAAGGGGGTTCTAACAAAATGGCTACTGCAACATCAAATCATTCTTGCAATGGTGAGGCTGATTGCATGAATTCAAGCCAATACTGTGGAACATCTACCTTGACTGGATGCTTGAAGAGATTTACAAGAGCGGAGAGATTGGGAGCTGACCAAAAATTTTTCTGCCGGCAGTGTCAGGTGAGGCAAGAAACACTCAAACAGATGTCAATAAGGAAACTTCCCCTTGTTTCTTGCTTTCATATAAAAAGATTTGAGCATTCTTCAACAAGAAAGATGTCCAGGAAAGTGGATCGATACCTACAGTTCCCATTTTCACTGGACATGTCACCTTATCTCTCATCAACAATTTTAAGGAGTCGATTTGGGAACAGGATCTTTCCTTTTGATGGGGATGAGCCTGATGGTTCAGATGAGTTGTGTTCAGAGTTTGAGTTGTTTGCCGTTGTCACGCACACTGGTAAGCTAGATGCTGGCCATTATGTTACTTATCTGCGATTAAGCAATCGATGGTACAAGTGTGATGATGCTTGGATTACTCAAGTTGATGAGCACATTGTGAGGGCAGCACAGTGTTACATGATGTTCTATGTACAGAAGATGCTTTACTATAAAGCAACTGATAAACAGGTCGCCTCATGATTCGAATAAGAGAAGGTCCAAATCATTGATATGCCATGGTTAATATCAATTTTCATTCCAACGATATGCCATGACTTTCACATTCATACATGAGAAACACAAAAACAAAGGAAAATATTATGCATTCGCATCACAACTAGCGAAAGAGGAATTTATAGTTTCAAGTTGGGGATAGAAACCAGCCAGAATTTTTTAGGCACTCCAACTTTTTGGAAACTCGAGGGACATGGATTTCTTAAAAAATGTTATGCTCTTCCCTTTTCCTTCCCTTGCTTCATCAGGAAAAATTAAATACTCATTAAAACTACAATTGGATGGATATTAGAGGTTATGGATATATATTTAAATATCATTACTATTATCTATGCCCAAATATTTGTATGTATCACTTGTTATCATATTTAGGCTTTAGGTTAATTTTATGATATATTTTCTTAAAACTCAAAGTATAAACTAAATTTCCTTAAAACTTGTTTAAATATATAAGAATGAAATCCATCTATTTTATTCTTGGTGAATTGTATACTATAAAAGCTGGATCGGATAGTTAAATATTACACTTTAATAAGTTTATTATTTTGAATATATTTAAATTAAAATACATATAATTTAAATAGTATATAAAAGAAAATTATTTTAAATAAAAATAAATATTTGTTTTAATTTAACTAAAATTAAATATTCTATTCGTGTATTATTCAAACAAGTAATTTTTAAAAAATAAGTTTACCATGAAGAGAATTAAATCACATAATAAAAAAATTAATAACATTTTGTTCTTATAAGGTCTTATACGACTACAATTACTTTTACTTCAAGTCTCATCAAAATTCATCGGCTATTCAGTTTTTAAGTACTTAGGTTTACTTTAATTATGTTCATGATCTCACGGCTTCATAGGTGAGAGAGAAGGTGTACCTGTAAAGACTTTATGATGATTAAGTTAGTTTTCGTCTTAAATGTGTCATAAATAATTTTATCTACTTGTTCATAAAGTTATTTATTTATATGATTGGATATTGGGTTTTGTTGGTCTTATTTGACTTATTGCTTATAGTATTTGGCATATTGTTCTTGCACCATGTCATTTGTGATTGATACCCAACATGTCAATGTGAAATTACTATATGTATCCTTAATGAAATAAAAATTAGGTTAAAGTTAATTGCACCCAGTAAAACAGTAAATTTTCATAAATTTTTTGACTTCTGAATATATATATATCCGTAATTGTGTGTATTGTGTTCCAGATGTATATGTCCATAATAGTTCTGGATAATTATGTTGGGAAGTATATTTTGCTTGATTTGTTACGGATGAAAAATCTGGAATGTGCCCTGGCCAATCCCTTTAACTTTTTCTTTGAATCTCATGTGGCCCCTGCCAACACATGGTAGTGTCCCATTCGTTGGAGGATAAAAGGGTCCTACAAATCTAACTCTCTTAGTTCAATTGATTTGAGGAATGCAACCCTTTCTTTCCATTGCACTTTTACGTCCAAGATTTTTCAGAGTGCTTCACCAAACTATTAGTTTGCTAATTCAATGGCAATTAGGCACATGATTTCACAATTTTATTTTGTCTTTTCTAGTTGCTTTTGGATTAAAGTCCATAACATTAATTTTTTTAAATTTGTTTAGTTTACTGGTTTTTAATCCATTAAAAGTACCAAAATTATCATACTGCCAAAAAAAGAGTTGAGGATGATAACTTCCGGATATATATCTAAAAGCATGATGTGCCTTCCGGATAAAGATGTCCGTAATTAAAGAGTACAATTCCGGATGATAATATTCATAGACAAACATGACACTTTCGGATACCAATATCTGTAGGCAAAACTAACACTTCCGGATGTCAATATGCATAGACAAAGCTGACACTTCCGGATGCCAATATCCTTAGGCAAATATGTGACTTCCGGATATTGATATCCATAAGCAAATTTGTGATTTTCGGATACTAATATCCATAAGCAAATCTGTGATAAGGACAAAGTTGGGTTTAAGAGGTTAGTTGGGTGCATATCGAAAATGATATGGTGCAGGAAGAAATTGCCATAGTAGTTCTATTATTAGACTCAAACCTTGTTAGTGTGACTGGGTCACTAATTAACATAAACAATATAGATTTAATTTTAACTTTATCATGTTCTTAGTTGAAACATAAATATACCATAAAGACCATCTTGATCAACATTTAATAAGTCGTAAAGTTGAAACCTTAATTAAATTTCAGATTAATACTTAATCTAAAAGTCGAGAGGTCGACTGTGAGATCAAGAAATTAAACTAATTTAAATAATATAAATATTAATCGATTAACCTTTAATTAAAAAATTTGATATTAAAAAAGATAAAACAATTCATTTATTTATAATTTATATTAAATTCATTTAAATAATATAAGAATTAAGATTCTTGAACTAAATTAAGCATACTGGTATTGTATCTCATATATGTACCGGTACGGGGGAGAGATCGGGACCCACCCGGCTGCCCGATGCCGTGTCAGCCTGACCGAGACCATGAGAACCTACTTGGTAGACCGGTCGTGGGCCGAGACCTTTGGAGACTTGGCCGTGTGGTCGAGACCTTGGAAGGCTTGGCCGAGGCGACCGAGAGGTCGAGACCTTAGAAGACTTGGCCGACAGGCCAAGACCTTAAAAGACTTGGCCGACAGGCCGAGACCTTGGAAGGCTTGGCCGAGGCGACCGAGAGGTCGAGAC
>Ga0123342_1005428_pt1 | contig 18473 bp, 6 predicted proteins | sample Turbeawhitnodule_FD_89960 | JGI IMG/M metagenome (GOLD analysis project Ga0123342, IMG submission 89960) | Root nodule microbial communities of legume samples collected from Mexico - Turtle bean Mexico white nodule | ecosystem: Host-associated > Plants > Roots > Nodule | place: Mexico: Nepantla...
AATATTGTTAGTATTGTTAGTATTATTAATATTGTTAGTATTATTAATATTGTTAGTATTGTTAGTATTATTAATATTGTTAGTATTGTTAGTATTATTAATATTGTTAGTATTGTTAGTATTGTTAGTATTCTTAATATTGTTAGTATTCTTAATATTGTTAGTATTGTTAATATTGTTAGTATTATTAATATTATTAATATTATTAATAACATTAATAACATTAATATTATTAATAACATTAATATTATTAATAACATTAATATTATTAATAACATTAATAACATTAATAATATTATTAATATTATTAATATTGTTAGTATTATTAATAATAATAAGTATAATAAAAATCATAATAAAACTTAAGAATTTGTTTGGTGTAGTGGTTAAATTTTACTTGGTTGCTGAAAGATTGATGAAGGAACCTGGCTTTGAATCCCATTCACTGCTAATTTTATTTTATGGTGCTAATATTTACATACCTGTTTACATACGGAATTTAATCTGTATGTAATTCGCGTTTTTCTTGTAGTGTAATTCTTAGTAGTCCATGTTCTTACTATTAAAAACAAGTTACATGGCAAATCATCAACCTTTTTATAAGAAATAAAATGAGTCATTTTGGAAAATCTTAAACAATCACGAGGATAAAATCTTTCTCCCATTGAGTCTATTGCAAACTTCCATTGAAATATCAAGTCAAAAATTATTAGGAAAAGACAAAGGAATGTACAAATCATGTGGTTTCATTATTGATTTGACCTTTTTACAAGTAATGCAATTTTTATAAAATTTGTTCACATCACATTTCATGTAAGGCCATTAATAATGTTCATACTGTTTAAGGTATTTTGAACCCCAAAGTGTCCCATTAACCCTCCCTGATGTATTTCTCTAACTAAAAGATCCTTAATAGAACATTTAGGCACACAAAATCTTATCTCTTTAAACAAATAACCATTGTGTCTAAAATATCCATTGGTGCTAAAAGTTTACTAGAAACAAAAGTTCTAGGAAATTCATAATCATGTGAATAAATTTTTAAAAAAAGTTTAAGACAATTTTGTTGTTGTTTAAAAAGTAGAAATCAAAACATGTCTTCTAGATAAAGCATCAAGTACAATATTTTATTTTCCTTTTTTTATGCTTTATGACATACAAAAATTATTCTAAAACTTCAACTCATTTGACATGCCTTTTATTTAATTTTTGGCCTTTTAAGTATTTTAAAGACTTATGATTTATATGAATAAGAAATTCTTTATGTAAAATATGTCAAGTTTGTAACACTTTCACCAAGGCATACAATTGTTTATCATAAGACAATTTTAGAAACTAAAAAAATTTTGGTTTGTAAATTAATTTCTATTATTGATAAATAGTTTCTAAATTGGTAATGCATCATATATAAATATAGTATATAGGTGAGAGCAAACCTCACCTTATATTCTGATTTTGTAAAATTAAATTATACCTATAATCTACTTCTTATTAAATAAAAATAAAATATAATTCATATATTTCAAGAAAAAATAATTTGTCTTAATAGTTAGATTAAGCCATTTTAAGTTATGGATTCAAATTCTAACCCTAACTAAAATATTAATCAATATTTTAGCAGTTCAAGCATGTGTTTTTTCTAAGTCTTTTAAATACTTCAGATAAGATTATTAAAATAATTTGAGGAGAAGAAGATAAGACACCATTATTGTCCTTGGAAGCAAAACAAGTGGAAGACAAGAGTGTAGGGGAGGGGTTGAAAACCCAATGCCGACATGTATGTGGACTAATAGTACAATGTCCTCTATTCTAACACTATTTCTCTTTCTACATAAAATAAAAATAATCATTTTTAGACATTTTAAATCTCACTCAATACTTTCTGAAAATAAATAAAATTTATATATTTAGATGTAAATAAAATAAAAAAAAAATAGTAGAAAGTATTTTAATATTTTACAGCATTTTTAAAATGGGTATTTAAAAATTATTACTCTTTTGCTTAAATAAAATAAATAATTTTTTTAAGGGTTTAGTTCTTGAATTAACTCCGTTAAATAGAATACATAATTTTTTTGTAAACTTTATGTTTGATTTATATAAATAAATAATCCTTTTAACTATTTTTTGTTTTGTTTTGAAGTTAAAAACTGGTGGCGTACAGTTTGGTGAAGCTTTTGTCGTTTGTCGTTGTTCCTTTACACTCTTTTGAACGTGCAAAATATGTTTAATTAACCATTTTAATATTTGGATAATGTTTGACCAGAATATTTTAATACCTTTTTTTATTTATTTAAAATAAACACTAATTTTAATGTATGTATTCTTCGATGAGTCGGAATATTTATATACGCCTGTACAAAATTATGTTATTCATAATTAACGTGAAGTCGTAACTATATAAATTCTAAAATATTAGGAATAATTTATAATAAAAAATTAATTTTAGGTGATTTTTTAAATGTAATTTTAATTGATGAAAGTTATATAATTGATGGATTTTCATGATTAATTTGTTCCAAAATTTTACTATTAAATCTGGGAAGCTATTTATATTCGTTAACTTGGTTAATAACAAATAAAAATTCAGAATAATTTCAATTTAAAAAAGTTACTATTTGGATTTTGTATTTGTATACATAATAAAGTAGTTTGTTCACTTCAAGTCTCCTTCTTTAATTGTTGGTGTTTGGTTGAAAGGTTGACTGAAAAAGTTACTCTGACGATCAAGTAATTATTTTGTGTTAAAAGTGTATAGTGAAAACTGATTAAAGTGTATCTTACACATTTGTCTCCGTAGAGGGTTTATTTATAATTTTTAATCATGAACCTTTGTTGTGATGGATTGAATCTATCAAATATTAGTGTTAATTGATTTCTAGCATGATCCTTGATTTATAGGGAGATATATTTGTATATTTGGAAAATATATTTAATAAGTCAATATTTTCCACTAAATCAGTGTTAGTTGGTTTTTAGGGGATGTCACCCAAAATCGGTGGGACATTTTTTTTATCGACAAAAAGGAATGGAATAAATGAAGGTATTTCAGGATACCTCAACCTTATACAAAAACAACGACGTCCTTCACCCTACCACTCACATTGAGAGCTTTAAAGTGGACAACACGAGGGGAAAGTTCGTCGTCTACCCATACTCAAATACAAAAAACAACACCTCTAACTTGAGTCAAATCAGTTCAACCTGACCTCCCCCCCTCTAACCTTTTCTATTTTTTATTGACCTCATGCGGACCAAAGGTTCAAGACACCAATCTGAGTAAGAAAAAAACATGCTAAACGTACCTTCGAGATGACCCATGACCAAACCTGCAGCTGCGCCATTGTGAAGATTTCTATGTGATCCATGCATCCATTCTTGAAAACCTTTGTTTCCAAATTTCGCCTATAACTGCTATCCACACACAATTCCAGATCCGGTTAATATCTTTGCTTTCCTCGTTCATCCTGAAGTGAGACAAAAGTATTTTTGAATCCTGATGAACCATCGCTGTCCTGCCCACCCACTCAAAGCACTTTGCCCAAACCAACCACGCTACCCTACACATACTAAATAGAGATGAAGTGTTGTTTCAATCCTCCCCACACATATTACATATGCTACTCTCCACCGTGATCCCCCTCCTCAATAAGTTAGCTTTAGTCGCAATTTTGTTTTCCAACACTCTCCATGTTGTAACTAAGGCTAATGTAGTTGAGCCTTAATCTCCATAACCCCTTGTGTAGGTCGGAACCTTCCCCTGTAGCTCCCCTTTTAGGACTCTATAAACATACTAGATTGTAAACCTTGTATCATCACTTTCTTTCCAGACCCACTTATCCTCCTTATCTTTGGTATGCACCAGGTCAATAAAAAATAAGAAAGGTTAGAGGGGAAAGGTCGGTTTGACTCAAGTTAGAAGTGTTATTTTCATATTTGGGTATGGATAAACAACCAACTTTCCTTTGTGTTTTACATTTTAAAACTTTCAATGTGAGTGGTAGACTGAAAAATATCGTTATTTATTCTATTTTTTTATCGCTAAAAAAATACATAATCACATATTAATATCATCCATCAATCACCTAAATTGAATAATTGGCTCGTGCAATTCCGAAAGTACAGATCTAAATAACATTTTGAACAACGTGTGAATTGTTTTTGGATCTACATTTATCTGCAAAATGTAACTTTTTGGAACACACAAAAAAACAAGATATACAATACAATAATTGAATATGATCAGAAACTCTTATATCACATCCATTACATCATCAATCATACACATTTTTTTAACAATGATTACAATATTTCTCACTTCGCTAAAGATATCACACATAAATGTATACAAAAGTCAAGATTTGTCGATTTTTTAAGATATTTATTGAGTTAGTCTGTTTGAGATTAACACTTCATGTATGATTAGAGTTTATTGAACATAAATAATTATTTATATACAATAACGATATCTTTTTTGCATAGACTTTAAAGAAAATGTTGTGTAAGAATTTTTATCAATTTTCAACACCTAAAACATTTATTTACGTACATGATTTTAGTTATCAATAAAACTTGAATGTTTTATTTTTATACTAGTTTCTTAATTTAATACTCATGTTATATTCAAACTAATCACAATATTATATAATATTATATATAAGGGTTGAAAGTGTTGATTATTAATTTAGATTTTATTATTATTAATTCAAATTTTATTACTTTTAAACTATTTTTACTCTTATTATTGCATTAATGGTCAATTTACATACATGTTGGTATTCCTATTTTATAATTTTCAGTAATTATAATTTTATTATATATACTATTGAAGTAAATTAAAATGAATAAGATCCTGTCAGCAGTTTTGCAATGTGCTATTACCTTCAATTAGTTTATACAACTTTTTGCCTTTTCTTATTTTTTTTCAATTAGTTCCTACAGAAATTATGTCACTTTTAATTAATTTATTTATTGTTTGTAGGGATCTCTGTTATGCTGAATTTTTGTTTTGAAGTGATATTTTCTCTAATGAGCAAACAACAAACGTGTAGGCGAAGCAGAATGTGGATATAGTTTCAGTATTTTAGGCATATATGATAATTTGGGATATTTTAACCCTTACATACATTATCTTGTTCTTTTTAGAAATCAAAAAGCCAAATGATAGTCTAAGAATTTTTGTTTCATAAAACTCTAAAATCCTTCGTAAGTATTTGAGAAAAAAGATAGCAGTACTTAAAACAACTTAGTACTTTCCAAATGATTATGGATTAATTTTTAATTATTTTTGTTTTCAAATTAAGATAGAAACATTTGATACTTGTATAATCAAATTAAGCATAATTGATTATATTCAAAAATAGTTTTTCAGCTTATATAATGTAATCGATTATTACATGAAATAATTAATTATCTGTTAATAAAATGAGATCTAGTTTTAGTTCAGAATTACGAGCTTAACATAATTAACTATATGTTCATAAAAAATAATTTTTAATGTAAATTTGATTAAAAATTTTTAAAGATTGATTTAAATTTTATATTTATTTAAATTAAAAGAACACCAAATAATGAATGTACGTCTATTCATTAACTAGGTGTACATTTATCATTAAATCATCAACACCCTACAAATAATACATAATGTATTACATAAGTAAAGGGATAATAATTTTCATTTACAAATAAGAAAAATACTAGTCATTCATGTTACAACCATGTGCTTAATTGATAGTAGAATACATTTCTACCAAATATTTCATAATTACTTACTAAACCCTTCCTACACAAATCTTCTATTTATTTTTATGTTTTAAAGCTTTGGTTGTTTTAGATTTCTAAAATGTATTATAAAAGATAAAAAAAATCTAACAAGTATTTGTGCATTTTTTTTTCAATTACACAGTAGTAAATAAAACTATTTTTTAGAGGAGTATTACTAACTTTTATATTTACCAATACTTATAATGAAGTAATGCTATCTCTTATCTTTAGAAATTTATTTCTTATATATGAGATAAAGATAACATATTTTTATGATGCTTTTTATAAATTAATATTTGTTTAATGATAAAATATTTTATAATATTTATATTTATAATTTTTAAATTTATTTATTTATAGATAAATGATTTTTATTATTAGATTTTATTCTCATATTAGATATTCTATTATTATTCTTATATTATATGTAAATATTCTCAACTAAGTTTAAAGTAAAATAAATTAAATGCATTTACATTCATTATGCTGAATAATGTAATTTTCAAAATATTTTGAAATATATGGTTAAATTAATATAATAAATAAATAGTATAGTAAAAAGAGAGAAAAAACTGATTTAACTTTACTTTATGTAAAACGAGTAGTAATGACATTTAATAATGTTTTAATATTAAAAATAAAATAAATATAAAAAGTTAAAAATTACCATTTTAAATAATATCACTTGTAATAGTATTTTTTAAGAAATTATAAACTACTAAAAAAATATTTTTCAAACTTATTAAAAAAGTCAATCTAAGTTTTCTAATTTAAAAACTAAAATCTAGTTAGAAATGTTTGGAAAACATCCACTTAACATGTATGTAAAATAAGTCAGTGTGTACAATCTTCATAATTAGTGTATTTTTGGGTTATGATATTTACCAATTTAATCAATAACTAAATACAAGTGCATTTAATTGAGTGTTTACAAAACCTAAAAAGTTGATTAAACTGTTCAAACTTAAAATGAATTATTCAACACGAAACTAAACATAAGAATATATATTTATCTAAAATATTTAACTGTAATATTTTTAGTATCAATGCATACTACTCCAACTCCTCCACTACTATCTGGTATTTATTTAACAGTAAAAAAAAACTTAAATTCTAAACTTAAAAAAAAAAATACTTAAAGAGTGATTTTGAATAACCTATCGTGAAACCAAACACCTACTGCAAATAAATATTTTTTTTTAAGATTGTATTTTTTTATGTCCAGGTCCAATATGGAAAGACTTTCAGAGGTTTTCTTTGACTTTGTCGGTGTAAAAAAAATAAGAATAATTTTAGAAGTGATCCAACTATTATAAAAAAAATCGCATAAAAACAAACACTTTTTTTCAAAAATTTGTCACTAACTTTCTATTAAAGAGGAAAACAAATAACTAAGATTAATACCTTATTCCTAAAATAAAAGTTATAGAAATTCAAAATCTCTTAATAAAAAACACACAATTCAAAGAATAAGACATTGAATAGTATGTTTTTCTTATTCAAATTGGTGTTTAAAATTATTGGTTTGTATTAGATCAATAAAAAAGGAATAGATAGAAAAGAGGTTGGATTGAACAAGAGTGTTCCAGATTAGAGATAATGTTTTTGTAATTGAATATGATCGTAGATGTCGAACTTGCATCTCTTCGTGTTGTCTACTTTAAAGTTCACCATGCGAATAGTAGACTAAAAATGCCGTTGTCTTTATATAAGAGTGGATGTATCCCTAAACTATTTTGATTTTTATTCATTCTATTTTTACTAATAAAAAAAATAAAAAATTGAATAAGAAAAACAAGTAAATATTCCAAAGGCATAGCTTAAGTTGAACAAAAGAGACTTTGTTCAATAGACCGCTGTCTAAAAGTTTAAAACCTATGTCAGATCTAACTTTTTCTTTTACATACAAAGCATTTTAACTTCCCTCTGAACAGTGCATGTGGTTTATTTTCTACATCTTATATTATCATATCTGTCATTTTTTGTTTTTATGTTAAATCATTGTCCTTTCTTGTCATTTACCCTGATTTTTTTTGAGTGTTTTGTCACCCTCCATTCGTCTTTTTATGCATTTTCAGAAGTTGTCCTCAACAAAAAACTGAGTACATTACTCATAGCAGTAAATTATGGTGGAACTTGCTACTTATCTATAAATAGCCTCTTTGCAGGCACAAGGGTCTCCCACAGCATCTGTAGAAAGAAGAGTGTGCTGTGTTGGAGCAGTCATGTTTAAGGGCAATACCTCAAAGGTTCACCAAGTGAAGGGGACAGTGGTTTTGATGAGCAAGAATGCATTGGACTTCAACAAAGATGGTGCCACTGCCATCTTCAGCCCTGACTTTTCCATAAAGCTTATCAGTTCTAACATGGTTGATGGTTTGTTTCTTCCTTTTCTCATATAAATGTCAACATTATTTTTATTTAAATTATGAAAAAATAAATTCCAATATCCCCGTAAAATATTAACTATTTTTAGTCATTATACTTTTGAATTTTTTAAATTTTCTAAAATTTAAATTTTATTAAAAATAAAAAATTAAGTTAGTATTCAGTTTTCCAAATAATCAAATTCTATCATTCTTTTGACCACGAGAAATCAATATAAAAATCTGAATTTATAAAAATATGAAGTTATCACTACAAGAAAATCATGAGATAGAAATCCATTTTTAGAGACCAAAATAATTAGTTGTAATAGTAACTACATTAGAAATCACCTTAGAAACTAAAAGAAAATTTGGTTTTTAAATTAGTTTCTAAATTGATATCTAATTAGCAACTAATGTTTTTGCTACCAAATTTAGAAACTAATTTAGAAACTATTTAACAATAATATAAACTAATTTAGAAACCAAAATTTTTGTTAGTTTATAAAATGGTTTCTAATTTAGTTACTATTGTAACTAATTATTTTGATCTCTAAAAATTAGTTTCTATTTCATAATTTTCTTATAGTGTATATGACGCTGAGTTTTAGTGCTTGTTATGCCGGTAATTAAATATTTGTTTTTTTTTATCAGCAATAAATCAATAGAATAAAAGATGGACACTTAAGGGGTGTCCTAACCCTTTTACAGTACCACTCTATAGTTAAGCTAACAACAAAACAAAACAGAGGTAAAAATATTTGTAATTTGTTTTCTCTTTCACATACATTTTTTAAAAGGGTTGGAACATTTCTAAAACATTTTTTTATTTAATTTATTCATTGTTAGTAAAAAAAGAATTTATTATCTGAAACTGGAATTTTAGTTATAAACAACCATTAGTATTATTTGAATAAGTATGATAACTAAAGAAAATCATTAAATAAAAACTAATTTTAGAAAAAAAAATAATTAATTGTTATTGACTAAATTAGAAACTAAAAAAATTATTAATTTTTAAATTAGTTTATATTATTGATAATTTATAAATTGATATATAATTTAATCAATATAGTAACTAATTATTTTTAGTGGTTAAAATTGATTTCTATTGAATGATTTTTTTATTGTAGATAAATAAATAATATGTTATCGAGATTAAAAAAATGTCTTATTTGAGTTTGATAATATTCTTTATTTAGGGCATAATAATGGGAAGGTTGGAAAGGAAACCTCTCGGGACAAAAATCAACCTGCTTCTTCGTTACCAACCTTGGGAGAGGGAAAAACTGCATTCAATATTTCTTTTAAATTGGATGAAAGTTTTGGAATTCCAGAAGCATTCTACATCAAAAATTTAAAGCAACCTGAGTTTTTCCTTGTGACTCTCACTCTTGACATTCCAAATCATGGAACCATTCACTTTGTTTGCAACTCATGGGTTTACAAAGCACAGAAGGATCGTATTTTCTTTGCAAACAAGGTAACTAAGTTGTGCACCTATCAAGCAATATATGAATCTGGTTTTTGTACTCACTAGGAAAATCTATAAACTGCATAATCTTGTTTCTTTTATGTATACATTGGTTTGGTAAGCTGCAGTTTGACCTAGCTATATGAATTAAGTGGCTAAAAAAAAAAACATTAGGTATCGAGAGCTATCTCAACTCATACACATCACCATAAATTAATCCGAATTTGTTTGTATAAACTTGTAACACCTTAAAGTACTTAAGGTACTTAATTTTGATAAAGAAAAAGGTAATATATGAAATTTAAACCCTATAGTTTATAAACTTTCACAAAATTCATCCCTATTGTCTAAATGAAGAAATTCATTGAACATGTTTCAGACGTATCTTCCAGATAAAACTCGAACTGCTTTAAAAAAGTACAGAGAAGTTGAATTGAAAAGTCTGAGAGGAGATGGAGGAGATGGAAAAGGAAAGCGCCAAGAACATGAAAGGATTTATGATTATGATGTGTATAATGATTTGGGCAACCCAGACAAGAGTGATGATCTAGCTCGTCCTGTTCTTGGAGATTCTAGTGCCTATCCATACCCTCGCAGGGGAAGAACTGGAAGAGACAAAACAAAAAAAGGTTAGGGATTATTTTTCACTTTAAAAAAATTATTTCCAAATTAATTTGTCGAGAATCTATGTATTGTCTCTGATATTCTTATTTAACTTGAATAGAATTGTTTGTATGAAAGATGCACCTATCTTCACAAAAACAATGTCAATATTCTGTCATTATGTGTGGTTATGTTATTACTAATTTGATCTCTTTTAGATATAATGAGGATGTTCAATATGTTTTTGGAAATATAGAGATGCTATTTTTGTTATTAGTAAGAAAAAAAATTACAATGACTAGAATTAAAGAAAGTAAATGTAGTATAGCAAAAGGTTATAAACATAAACCTGCTAGTAGGTATGTTTTTTTATTAAACACAATTGATTTGTATTAGGTTGACTAGGGGTTTATTTTGTTATTTGAAAGATGATGTCGTTTTTGTTTTATTGAGCTAATTGTTAGGTGTTAAGGAGGTATAAGGATTGAATCATCCTTTACTGATCTATATTTTTTTTTGTCGATAAACTCTTAATGTAACTCTTGTGACACTAATGTCACTACAAGAAATTCATGAAATAGAAACCAATTTTTAGAGACCAAAATAATTAGTTGCAATAGTAACTATATTAGAGACCATTTTAGAAACTAAACAAAATTTTGGTTTCTAAATTAGTTTCTATTATTGTTAAATAGTTTCTAAATTGGTATTTAATTAGCAACCAAGGTTTTAGAAACTAAATAATTGGTAGTTAAAACCTTGGTTATTGCTAATTTGATACCAATTTAGAGATTATTTAACAATAATATAAACTAATTTAGAAACTATTTTTTTTTAGTTTCTAAAATGGTCTCTAATTTAGTTACGGTTGCAAAATTGGTTTTTATTTCATGATTTTTTTCTTGTAGTGTGTAGAGTTAGCTCAAGAGAATAAAAGAAGGAATAATAGAGTAAAAAAAAAACTCTTAAAACACTTAAAGACAAAATATCATTTAGTTACTAAAGTGACTACATTGGAAACCATTTTAGAAACTAAAAAAAATGGTTTCTAAATTAATTTATATTATTATTAAATAGTTTCTAAATTGATATTTAATTAGTTATCAAAGTTTTAACTACCAATTATTTAAATTATAAATTTGGTAGCAAAAACCTTAGTTGCTAGTTAGATACCAATCTATAAACAAATTAACAATAATATAAACTAATTTAAAAATCAAATTTTTTTTAATCTCTAAAATGATCTCTAATCTAGTCACTATACCAACTAATTATTTTTTGTCTCTAAAATTGATTTTTATTTCATGATTTTCTTATAGGAAATAATCTAATAGATAAGACATTTCAAGTAGATGGTGTTCTGTATTTTTCAATAAACTATCACAATCTAGAGCCAATACATCACAACATTGAAATGTCGTTACTTCTAATTGTTATTGTTAATGATACAATATTAATTTTTATTTATCTCCATTTCTAACAGACCCTAAGAGTGAGACACCAGCCAGCGGCGACACTTACATTCCAAGAGATGAAAAAATTGGTCACTTGAAGTCATCAGACTTTCTTACAAATGGAATAAAGTCCTTGGCTCAAAATGTCTTACCTCAATTTCAATCTGTAATTGGTTTAAATGCTGAGTTTGATAAGTTTAATGACGTTCGTGGACTCTTCGAAGGTGGACTTCGTCTTCCTAATAAAGACGCAATCAGCACAATTAGCCAAACACCAGTGATAAAGGAAATCTTCCAGATTGATGGTGAAAAAGTCAAGTTTCCACCACCTCATGTCATCCAAAGTATTGTCTATTTATATGTCACACCTATATATATATAAAGTAAAATAAGCTACTAGTGATTGGCATGGCAACAAGTATTTTTTATATTTAACATATCTAGTTGTTTTCCATAAAATTTGGAGCAGATGGTGAGTCATGGATGACTGATGAAGAATTTGGAAGAGAGATGCTTGCTGGTGTTCATCCTTGCCGAATTCAGCGTCTTCAAGTAAATAATGCTTTGTTGTTTATTAACTTGGAATGATTTGGTTTTCATGTTGAAATATATTCATTGTTTATCATCTTAATTTACTCACAATGTTATTTAATGCATCACAGGAGTTCCCTCCAACGAGCAAGCTAGATGCTTCTGTGTATGGTGATCAAACTAGCAAAATTACCAAAAAAAATTTGCAGATCAACCTTGGTAAAGTCACCGTGGAAAAGGTGAATGATATATATTAATTCCAAAGCAAAATAACACATAAATATTCATTTAACCATGACGCTGAATGATTATAATGATACTTGTTCAACAGGCATTGAAAGATAACCGATTGTTCATATTAGATTACCATGATGCATTCTTACCATTTCTGAGGAAGATCAATGACCTACCCAACACAAAGTGTTATGCCACAAGGACAATCCTTTTCTTGAAAGATGATGGCACATTGAAGCCATTGGCTATTGAATTAAGTCTACCACATGCTGAGGGAGATAGGTGTGGTGCTAATAGTAGAGTTATCTTGCCTGCACACCAAGGCGCTGAAAGAACAATTTGGCAATTGTCCAAGGCTTATGTTGTTGTAAATGACTCATGTTATCATCAACTTGTGAGCCACTGGTACATATAAATTCTTCCATCATGAATGAACTATCAATTTTTTGAATTTACTAAGTGGTTCTTAATTTATTTGGTTTCTGTATCATTTGATAACAGGTTAAACACTCATGCCATAATGGAGCCATTTGTCATAGCAACAAATAGGCATCTCAGTGTGCTCCACCCTATTCATAAACTTCTATCACCACACTATCGTGACACCATGAATGTTAATGGAGTTGCACGACAATCACTTATCAACGCAGGTGGCCTTATTGAGCAATCCTTTTTGCCTGGAAAATACGCTTTGGAAATGTCTTCAGCAGCTTACAAGAATTGGGTTTTCACTGATCAAGCCCTTCCTGAAGATCTTGTCAAGAGGTAATGTTTATACACAACTAGCTTTTAATTAATACTCTGTACTTTAGTCAACAACTCTCACTTGGAATTTATTTACATATATACTAATACAATATTTTAATTTACAATTTTTCTCCTGTTTGAGATGTCAATAATAAATGCTTTGTTTTCCTCCGTGATTCAGAGGAATGGCAGTTAAGGATTCATCAAATCGCCTTCAACTTGTGATAAAGGACTACCCTTATGCTGTTGATGGACTGGAGATATGGAGTGCTATTCAGAAATGGGTTACAAAGTATGTCTCCTTGTACTATACAGATAGTAGAGTTGAGAAAGACACAGAACTCCAGTCTTGGTGGAAGGAAGTGGTTGAGAAGGGTCACGGTGACTTGAAAGGTGAGTCATGGTGGCCTAAGTTGAAGACTCTCAAAGATCTGTATAACATTTGCAGCACTATCATATGGATTGCTTCAGCTCAACATGCAGCTGTTAATTTTGGACAATACCCTTATGGAGGTTACATCCTAAACCGTCCAACTCTAACCAGAAGATTGCTTCCAGAGGAAAGAACCAGAGAATATGATGAGCTGAGCAACAACCTTGAAAAGGCTTATCTGAAAACAATTACAAAAAAACATGAGGCCCTTGTGAACCTTTCAGTGATAGCGATATTGTCAAGACATGCTTCTGATGAGGTCTATCTTGGACAGAGGGACAATCCAAATTGGACTGATGAAGAAAAGGCTATTGAAGCCTCTGCACATTTTGCAAAAGAACTGGAAAAAATTGAGAAGAACATCTTAGGAAGGAACAACGATTCAAGTCTTAAAAACCGTGTTGGGCCAGTTAAGATGCCCTACACTGTGCTTCTTCCTACCAGTGAGGAAGGTCTCACTTTCAGAGGAATCCCCAACAGCATCTCTATTTAAGGAGTGTACGTGTGTGGTTTAATGTTTGTCCAACTTTATTGCTCAATATCAAATAATGATGTTTGTTTGTATCTGCATATTTGTCGGGTGTATGCTTAAGTAATGCATGGGGATGTTACGTTGTTCTCCATTTAATAAGAGTGGTATCATTTTGTGTTGTGTTAACTATTGAGTTATATAAGTTTGGTACCACGGGTTTAGGGTTCTGAATATCAAATCAAATTTCTCTATGCTATGCAGATTTTTAACATGATCCTGTTACATGACTTTGAATTGGGTATCTAAATTTCTACCTCATAAAAAACAGAACAAGCTTCATTATATTTTTCCTTGAATAATACTAATAATTATTTTACTTTGTTTTATTCTTTTCCCTTTTAATTTTTTTTGGGAGGAGGTGTTATGGGCTTAAAGACTTGAAAAACTAATGTTTATTGGTCCAAAATCTTTTGAGATGGTCATAGATGGAAAATTAAGCCTTAACATAGAAAAAAAAAACAGAAGTAAAATACTTATTAATATTTTTATTTTCAATTTATTTATGTATTTTGTAGTCTTTCAATAATTATTTAATTTTTAATAATTTTAAATGAAGGAATAAAATTGACAATAGGATTTGATGCATTCAGTCAATTCCATTTTGAAATCCAAGTGAAAGACCAATTTTAGAGGGTTGTTTCTTTTGGGTTTTGGGTAAGGTGACAAGGCACATTTTGTTATTAAAAAATACATTCTGATTTTATAATATGAAAATGTATTTTTTAATATTTGCACATCCCGAATTATAGAATCTTGAAAGTGTTTATGATCCCTAAATAGATTATACAATTTAGAATTCTTTTTCTTTAAAATATATATTTTGGATTATAAAATTCATTTAAAAAAATGGAAATACCTAAAATACCTTTTGAATTCTATAATATTAAAATATATTTTAAAAAAAACTTATTTTAAATTATAAAATTAAGAAGGTATTTATAATTCAAAAGTATTTTTCGATTGTTGGGATCACCTATTTCGAAATAGAAAACATCAATAAAATCAAAATATTTTTTGTAGACAATTTTTTCCTGCAACATATCAATTTTGACCTACACCCTATCATTTTTACAAAATTGCAAAACTATCCTTATTTTGTATTTGAAAATCCAAAATAGTAAATAAAATTCAAAAATAAAAAAATACAATCCGACAAAAGAAATCCAGAACACAAAATTAAAAATGTATTTTGACAAAATGTATTCGACAATTTGAGGATATATAGTGGATACGCATACGAAGCTACTGCATTCATCCATTAGTCAGTTGCTCGATGCTTATTTTGCACAGAGAAAGTAGTTAAGAGGTCATGCTATTACACATAAATAGACATCCTTTAAACAACTTGAATTTATTTTCAATTAAATATATAAATAATGTTGAGTTGATGATGGATCTTCTGTAGATATAGAAACACTTTCCAAGGATGAAAAATATGTTAAATTGATGTTAAATATGTCCAATTGACATTGTAGGAATGCAAATATATGGTTTTACCATGTTGGGATACACTATGAAGTCCTTTTGATGGTTATCCTCATACTACACCATTTGACTCGATAGTTATGCTCTTGAAATATATATTTGGAATGTGCTCACAATACCATTTGCCGAAGCTTGTACTACAACTGTTTGGACACAAGTAGACTATTTTTAACCTTTCCCACCATTTGAAAGTGATATAGTTGTTTATTGATGATTGCACTTTTTTTCACCATCTTATTACCAGTGTTCTGTTTTAATTTGTTGATACTAAAATATCTAAACGTATTTATATTTTGTATGGTACAGTTGTTTTGTTGTTTGTCCTGCTGCACATGTTCTTCTATGTGGAAACACCTAATATTCACACACGATTTCAACATATTATAAAGATTTTTGTTGCTTTTCTCTCACTCTCATGTTTTTGTTCACAGCAGCGTATTAATGAAGCTTGTGCTGTTCTTAACATTTTTCCAAGTGGGTTGGTTTTATTGATTAAATATTTTGTGTTTTAGTGAAAATGTTTATTGGAGTGATAAATTATGCCTGTTTTTTACTTATAAGAAACTTTGTTTTGCAAAATATAAGCACAATACTGTAAATAAAAATAATATATACCCCAGAGAACAATAAAAAATATTTGTTTCAGAACAAAATCTAAACATTGTTCCCAAACTTTCAGAAAATTTTGAACCTTTACAAAACATAGAAGGATGTCCAAACCCTTTAAAAAAAGAAAAAACTTATTAGCCTTGAAACCCCATTAACATAGTTATGATGGATTTCTCTCCCACTCAAAATCTCTCACTACATGAAGACACTAGAAAAATATACACTGGCAAGGAGTAGTTACAAAATCCAAAACCTGAACAACCCAAATATCTGACAATAATTTTGTTCATAAATAGTGATGTACTCCCCTTATCAATACTAGGCAGGGAAATGTAATTACTTCAACCACATAAATGTAATTTTTTTTGGGAGGATGAAGGCTCAGCCATCACTCATTCTTATTAGGGAGAATTTTGGAGGATAATATTGAGTCTAAAAAAAATTTGGCGAGAAGAGGAATTTGTTTGGTTAGCAGTATGTGTGACCTGTGTGGGGAGGAAGAGGAAATTACGTCCCACCTCTTTTGTACATGTAGAGTCGCTTGGTTAGTATGGTCAAAGTATTACAAGTGGTTGGAGGTGACATTGACAAAGCATTGCGAGCCAAAGTATACTTTTTGAGTTTTAAGATTAGTGGGATGAATAAAAACATTAATTAGACGTGAGATTGTGTGTGGGTAGCGGTGGTAGCTGAGTTGTGACAATATAAGAATAAGAAAATTTTTAAAAGCTGCATGATAGACCATATTGAAATTTTTTCTATGGTGCAAGTGAAGGTATGGTCACGGGTGAATTCCAAAGCCGATGAGGTAAGTTTTTCGTATTCTAACTAGTATCTTGAACCTTTGATATGTATGAGATCTGTTAGAAAATGGTAGGTTTTTGTCGTATTAATTTTTGAGTTCTAATTTTTGTATGGTTTTTTGAGGATTGGCTTTTGATGGCTTTTTATAAGGATTAAGGTATCTTTGAAATACCTCAATTTAATTTATTTAATTTTATTAATAAAAAAACAATTAACTAATTAGGTACCGATTTAAAAACAAATTTATAAATTTAGAAACTACGTTAGATAATGATTTTTAAGTTCATAGTCTCTAATTTAGTAAACATAATAAGTAATTAATTTTAGTTAATAAAATTAATTTTTATTTAAATTTTTTTAGTAATGATTGTTTTAGCAATTTTAATACAATAAAATTACTATAAATTAATAAGTGTATATGATTCCCCTATTTACTTATTATATAATTGATTTAAAAAAATATAATTAAATAAAAAATAAACACTTACAAATAATAGCTGTAAATATACAAGTTTACAAAGTTTTTTTATACACTCAGTGATTTGAAGACACAAGAGATTACATAGATTTTGAAAATGGATATGATAAATTTTTTATTTTGCAATATAAGAAGGTATTAAAAATTATATATATAAAAACTGTAAGGATCTAGAAAATAACCTTAGAGTAGAAGTGGTATATTTTAAATGATACTTGAATATTTTATTATTAAAATGAAAATGACATATAAAAAGTTTCCTTTTTCCTTTCTCTCCCTTCTGTCTAAGATTCTGATCTCCTCGCTCATCAGTTTGATGATCAGAGTATACCCTTAGACTCCTGGCAGCCAAGACTACAAGACTGCCCGATCAGAATCTCTTATAGAAAGTTCAGTTTTGTTCCTCTTTTCCTTTTCTCCCTTTTCTGTAAGATTCTGACTTCCTCGCTTATCAGTTTGGCGATCGGAGTCTGCCGTTGGACTCCTGGTAGTGAACCTTATAAGTTTGCCGGATCAAAATATCTAAGTTCCTTTTTGGCCCCTTTTTCTTTTGAGTTAATTTGGATCTTATAAGATTTTGTACGGGTTAATCTTAGATTTTGTACGGGTTAATAAGGTCCTAGTTATTATTAGAAGATTCTGGATTTGGAGGTGACGTGGTCACCAATTTCAATTGTTTTTGCTTGCAGGATTTTGTTGAAACTGTTTGAGATTGAAACTGTTTTGAGATTGAAACTGTTTTGAGATTGAAACTGTTTTGAGATTGAAACTGTTTTGAGATTGAAACTGTGTTGAGATTGAAACTGTTTTGAGATTGAAATGTAAAATTTAGATAAGGTAGATGATGTAGAATGTATATAAGTTTGGAATTGAATGAATTACTGAATGTATTTGAAAAAGGTTTGTGATGATTTGTTTCTTGACAATTTCAGAGCATATATATTTTGAATATTTCTTGAT
>Ga0123342_1005429_pt1 | contig 18461 bp, 10 predicted proteins | sample Turbeawhitnodule_FD_89960 | JGI IMG/M metagenome (GOLD analysis project Ga0123342, IMG submission 89960) | Root nodule microbial communities of legume samples collected from Mexico - Turtle bean Mexico white nodule | ecosystem: Host-associated > Plants > Roots > Nodule | place: Mexico: Nepantla...
CAACTAAGGTTTTTGCTACCAAATTTAGAAACTAAATAATTGGTAGTTAAAACCTTAGTTGCTAATTAGATACCAATTTAGAAACTATTTAACAATAATAGAAACTAATTTAGAAACCAATTTCTTTTTTAGTTTTTAAAATGGTCTCTATTTTAGTTTCTATTGTAACTAATTATTTTGGTCTCTAAAAATTGATTTCTATTTCATGATTTTCTTGTAGTGAAAATATAAAATAAAAATTATTTTTTTAAAAAAAATAATTAGTTGTTATAATGACTAAATTAAAAATCATTTAAAAAAAAAACTTTTGGTTTATAAATTAATTTATATTATTGTTAAATGTTTCTAAATTAGTAGTTAAAATCTTGATAGCTAATTAATGATTTAAAAACTATTTAACAATAATATAAATTAATTTAAAAATAAAAAAAATTAGTCTATAAAATAATATCTAATTTAGTTACTATAGCAACTAATATTTTTTTATTTTAAAATTGATTTTTTTTAACCTTTAAAAAAACTATATAAGTGCTCCAGTGTCTATTTATTTTGTTGAGGGAGATTGCTACAAAATGTCAAATTGTCCACGCAAGTTGAACCATACTAGAAGCAATTCCATGTTTTGAATCTTGCTTATGTTTATTATCATTCACCAATTTTTTCCCAACTAATATTTATAATGAAGTGACTGTGATTAACTTTTAAAAGGTAAATTACACTAAGTCTAACTTCTATCAAATATTACATATTATTAAATATCTTTCAATCATGTCATGTGTTTTTCAAATTTATTGTTAAATTTTGCAAAAAAAAAGTTATGTCTTATTATTGGATTGGGTAATTAATTATTTTCAAATTTACGCTTAAATTAAAAATTCATTTCATATAAATCCTCTATATAAAAGTATGCTATTATAAAATTACTTGACACCTTATTTATATAAATCAAAATTCATATAATATACATTTTTCAAAATATATTGAAATAAGAATAATTTAATCATTTTATTATTATTTTTTAATTTTAACAATTTATATATATATATATATAATATTTTTATATGATGATTTATCATTTGTATAAAATACTTACTTTTTATATAAAATTAATGAAAATATAATATTTGAAAAGTTGTCTTATTGACTAACTATATTATTTTTTTATATGATTTGGTTGGTATCTCTGTTCTACATTAAAATCTTTTCCGTAGAAAAATACATTGAAACCATAGATTGTTCCATCGACAATTTGTTTTGAACATTGAAATTGAAATTGAGTTCAAAACCAAATGTTTGAAAAGTATTAAGATTCTTCAACTTATACCAACTCATGTCACAACCTTTCCCATGGAGCAGTTTATTTTATTTATTTATTTAAAAATTGTGATTTAAGTATATACAAATATGAATTTAATGCTTTGTTGTTTCCCTTAATTGAGACAAATGGTTGAAGTAGAGAGTCACTGTACACATACCTCAACTCATTTTTGTAATATACTCTCCTTTAATTTATTTTCTTCAAATAATAAATTTACAATAACTTATTAATATATCCTTAAAAATAATTAAGATTAGTTTTTTTTTTAGATGATGACCTAGCACATTTTTGTTGACCTGAATAATTGAGTCCATTTTATTATTCAGCAAAAACTCACTCATTATTATTCAAGTCAATTTTCTTGACTATGTGGCCAGCTGAGTTGATTGATCTGATTTCAGTTTTTTCAAACTTATTTTTTAATTTTTGCTTTTGTAAAATAATAGAAATTAGGTCAAATAATTTTGAAGAAAATTTCTTTGAAAAACAACCTTTCCAGTGAAGAAAAAAAAATCTTTTAGAGTTTTTTTCTATTTTTTATAAACATTTAAGAACACATTATCCTACAAAATATAAATGAAAAATATCTTGAATAATCTTTAAGACAATTGTGAAATAGAAAATAAAATAAAACTAATTTTTAGTTGTTATAGTTACTAAATTAGAGACTATTTTAAATACTGAATTTTTTTTTTATTTCTATAATTATTAAATGATTTCTAAATTAGTATCTAATTAGCAACCAAGATTTTTGCTACCAAATTTAGAAACTAAATAACTGGTAGTTAAAACCTTGATTGTTAATTAGATATCAATTTAAGAAACCACTTAATAACAAGAATAGAAATTAATTTAGAAATTTTTTTTTTAGTTTTTAAAATAGTCGCTAATTTAGTCTCTAAAATTAGTTTTTAATTTATGTATAACTTTCACTAATTTAAATTTAAACTCTTGTTTTTTTTAACTGTATTCTCACTCTCAATTAATGGCAGCTTAACGTAAAAAAAGGACTGTTAATCAATTAATAATGATAATAAGTATGGCTCTTAAAAAGTAATCATTACAAAATCTAAGATGGAATCATAATGTATAATTTCCATTTTCTGTTCAATAATATTTTACTAGATATTTTGATATTCTTCATTTTATTTTCTTTTATTTAGTGATTTGAGAAAATTTCAAAACGTGCCACTTATTAACAATAATAATAATAATTATCATCATCATTTTGATTAATTATTAGATTATCTTTAACTACCAGTTGAATATTATTTCAATTACTCCATTTACTTTTGGGTGTTGTTTAAAGTTTTTATAAAAAAAAATCAAGAAATAAAATAAATTTCCTCAACTTTAATAAATTATTTATAAAATTTCTATTTTACTTTTTCTTTATTTTTACATCATAATAATAAGTGCATACTAACTAAAAAAAAGTATAAATAACAAAAGTAATTAATTAAATAGAAATGAAAATATTTGAAAATTACACCTAGGATCATAAAACAAATAAAGGATCGGTATTGTGTAATAATTTATCGATTAAATTACATTCCAGTTAGCTTACTTATATTTTAAATCTATTAATTATAACAAGAACGAGTGTCCTTACAATGATTTTATGTGAAGTATTATATGAACTTCATAAAAAACCATAAAATTGATTAATCTTTAACTAAATATCCATTCTCAATTATGTTTTTTATATTTAAAAAAACTGAAAAAGTTGCATATGGGAATGTTTATTATTTGCAGTGCCGTGGTTTGATTATAGAGAAACTTGCAATTCTTGATTTTGAAACCATTGATGAACAGCTAAGCGGTGGAAGTTGAAGGCCCACACAACCTACCATTTTATTTTTCTGAAAGATGCACCAAAGTTATGGTTGGAAACGAACACTGTGTAATTACATTTCCTACATTTAGATATTTCTTCAACAACATGGAGCAGTGTGGAATTCCACAACTATGACATGTTCATGACTCATTAACAACTTTGGAAACACAACTTACTGCATAATTTCTGATGCCATAAAGGACTCTTTGTCTTGTTACAAATATAGACAGTTAGGAACTGCAGGCTTTATCATCTATGGATATTGATGGATGCTGCACGTCAGATATCAAAATCAAACCAGGATTATAGGACTGAAACACATGTTTCTATACTTTTCTAGTTGTGTTGTGCACATGTTTTTATTAAGTGTAAGGATATTATTGTTCTTGGAAGTATGTTAGAAAAATGGTGCAATTTGAAGTACTGCATGATTCAAGAGTTTAACTGTACCAAGATTAGTTTGAGAAATTGGTTGTTTTGACTTTTGTATTGGAACAGTGTAGGAGCCAAAAAGGAAGTTAATTGATAGGAGAAAAACGACTTACGTAGGAGAGTACCTTGCTAGATAATGGTTATATGCTTATAAAACGACATGTGTTCGGATCTTAGGGAACCTGACTTTGATTGAAATGAAGTACATGAAATCCGTGTTATTCAAGATTTGAATAATTGAATGCATGCTAGCAAGATGGGACGCACGTATTTTTCTTTTCATTCCAGTGCCGTGATTCTTTGGCACTTCTTTTATGTTTTTTCATTTTTCCTCTGTTATTTTCTCACTTTTGTTCTCATTATTACTGTTGTTTAATCTCTTCTGAGGTATTCACTTAACCAACAATGGCCAGATAGTATTGTTTTTCTGAACTCATCTCAGTAGCAACGTTTCACTTTTATTTTGGCCTTGCGGCGTTCTTATGCATACAGAACTAATAATTAGTTGAATTCATCAATACAATCTTCTGAGGACTTTTCCTCATATCTGAAGGAGAAAAAATAATAGAGAAAAAAAAAAGAGTGAGGAAATGAAAAGAACATAATACTATGATCTGGACCTGGCTGTGAAACCTCCTATGTACACTTGACATCCCTGTGTTGTTTGTTATTATTGTCAAGACTACCCCCTTTGGGTTTCTCTTGGCCAAAAAGAAGGGAAGAGTTGTTGATCTCCCTTGTTTGGTTATCCAATTGCAATATGTTCTGTGTCTTTGTGCTTTATGTGGAGAGTGTGGAAACCAATTTTGAGAGCTGTGAAGGCATTCTTTCCATATTTAGAAAGCTACTATAAAACCAGGGTTGGATATGTGATTTGTTTGAGTGATTTTTAGTATCTACTTCTTGGGATATAGTGTGATGGGTAAACCATTTTGGGGAAGAGCAAAAGGGCCATATTGAATCCCATTCTTTGCACCCACAACAGACCACCTGCACCAGAAAAAATAGAAGCAACACTTTAGAAACATTCTAAACACCCTTAATTTGGAATGTGTTTCCATCCAAAGCATATGGCTAAAAAATGGTTGCAAGGAGACACTGTGAGTAAGTTTTACCAACCTGAACTTTGTGGTGAGATGATGTAGGAGAACCAAAATCTCCAACTTGGCTATTTCATTCCCTGGACAAGCGTGGATCCCACTGCCAAATGGCATAAAAGTATTGGGTTTTGGTGCAGCCTGGCAAATTATTAAACAGAATCTGTCAAGTTCTGCACTTGGTATCACACAGTATAAAAAACCATGGTATCCCACAGTATTAAAAACCATGGTAGGTAAACTAGTATCACCACAATAATTACCTCAAATCTTGAGGGATCAAATTTTTCTGGTTCCTTGAAGTTGTCAGGACTGTGGTGTATGTTCCTAAATAGAGGTAGCACTTTCCACCCTTTTGGTATAAGATATCCTAAAGAAAACAATTAGCAACAACAGAGAATCTGTGAGCCTAACTGAGAAAAGGAAAGGAAATCTTTGGGCTATAAACTAAAAAAAGAAAAGAAAGAGAGGCAAGGCATCATATCAGATTTGGTTATTCACCTTGATATTCAACATCCTCTACTGCTTCTCTGAAAGTAAAAGACAAAATTGAAGCAACTCTTAGAGTTTCCTGAATAACCCTTGAAGTTATGGGCATCTTTTTGGTATCTTCCCAATTCAGACCCTTATCCTCTCCACTTTCTTCCTTGGTCTTCAATATGCACTCTTGCTCTTCCTGTAAGGTCCAAAAATTTAAAAAGTGTCAGAACTAAGGGATCAAACTATTTTAAGTAAGCATACATGAGCATCTTCTCTCTTCTTCTTACATCATATTATTCATTACACTTTCACTTTTTTTTTCTAGTATCTCTTTCTCTTTCTGGTTGCAGATTAGATTTTGATGTGAATCATTTTTTAACAACTTTACTGTTTTTATGCCCTCAAAATTGACAAAGATAAAGGGTGGTAGGACCCAGACACTCACAGTAACAGCTTCTAGGACACTGGGGTTTTCACCAAGGTACTTGACAATCCACGTCAGCACACTGGCAGTGGTATCACGAGCTGCAAAAATGACTCCAATTACATTATCTGCTATCTGCTCGTCGGTGAGCCCTGCTTTCTCTCCCATGAATGAACCCAACAAGTCCTTGTAATCTTGTTTCCTCTGCCTCCTGCTAGAGATTATTTGGGCCACGATCTGCGCAAGCTCTTTCCTCGCTTTCATCGCCTTGTGGAACAGTGTCCCCGGAACGTTAATGGGCATTGAGTTGTACCCTTGCTCCAGAGTGTAGTAACACCGTTTCAGAGCATCTCTGTACAGAATCTCTTCTTTCCCGAAAATTGAAAGCAGAGCAACGTTGAAGGTGAACTGCAGCACACCAAAACCGCAAACCGTAAGAACCCCATTTTTTATTTTGATAAAAAAATTAAAAAATCGAGGAATTAAAAACAGGTAGCTGAGTTATTTTATTATTTGTTTTAGTTATTTTCGTAAGGAAGGCGAACAGAGAAAACAGAGAGGCTCTGTTTTGGAGGGCTCACCGTTTTCATTTCAAGGAAAGTGGTGATCAAACGGCCCTCCCAGGATTTTAAGGAATCTTGAGCAATGGATTCAATGTCAGGTACGATGTTTTTGATGGCTTCAGGCATGAAGGTGCGAAGAACAAGCCTTCTCAAGTTAGCATGGTACTCTCCTTGGTGAAAGAAGATAGCTTGTTTTCCCAACATCCTCTCTTTGCTAGCTGGGAATGTTGGCTTGAAGAGTTGAGCTTTGTTGAGCACAAACTTGGCAGCCTCGGGGCTGGAAATCATCACACAGGGACATCCTAGAATGTGGGACTTGAACATAGAGCCATACCTAGATAACAAAAAATTGACATGGTGTGTAAGTGAAATTTGTCCGCTCGTGCAGTGGTTGGAGCAGGTGAGAATGAAAAAGTGAGAGAATTTTCCATGAAGAATTGAACCTTTTAATTTTGGAGGCAAAGAAGACATTTGGGTCTTGAGAATACATTTGAAAGGTTTCTCCTATATAAGGCCAACCCATGGTGCCAGGTGGGAGTGGGAAGTGAGGGCGTTTGGAGAGAAACTGTTTGATGAGTGTCCTGAAGAGAAAGATGAAGAGAAAGGAAGCACACAAGCATAAGATGGTGCTTAGTTCCATGTTTGATGTGAGTGTGATTAAGGATTGTTATGAATACGAATAATAAGAAGAAGAAGAAGAATGAGAAGAAGAAGATGGTGTGTGAGAAAAGAAGGTGATGATTTGAGGTATTTATAGGCTGTTAAATAAGAGTGGAAGCATATGCAGCAGGAAGAGGGTGGGAAGCAGGGAAAAAGAAGGGAGGCTTTCAATTACAGCTCGATTTCCACACGCGGAATCTCCCTCCAGCTCATGTTTTTGCTCTAATTTATTTCTGTCACCAAGAGAGAGAAAGAGAGAGAACGTGTCAGTAGAGTGTATACTTATACATATAAGAGTTAGAGTTTGGTTGACCGTACATGTATGTATCATAGTTTGGTGTTTCTGTAGTGTTGGAAAGCAAGAAAGAGAGAGAGAGAGAACTCATAACTTCCAAAGACCAAAAAGGGATCCTAATTTGGTTAATTAATTAATCATAGGGAGATAGATATAACCACACCAGCGACCCTTTGGCATGACAAAAGCCAAAACCTTTTTCTCTGTTACTACCATTTCCGTACAACTTGATTCTGTTAAATTCTTTAAACTTTAATGCAACACTTTTTCATGCTATTTTCCCTTCGCTATCCTTACTCCCATTCCAACAAAACATTAATCCTTTCCTTTCAAATTTAATCATCTACCCACCAAAACAAAATTAACTAACATGGATTATCTACTTCTATAAACACACTTTCAAAATTTACATTAATGGGATTTCTACAATACTTTATGTTCTTGAGAACATTTAAGAGTTCAATCCCTTGACAAACGACTGCAATTCACATAATTTTTGCTGTACACAATTTATTGCATGAACCCACAATGTTCACTCTTGTTGTTTAACTGATCTCAGTGTCTTTCTCTCTCTTTTCTGTATGGAACAGCTAAAAATCAATCAACCCTCTAACATTTCTTCACAAACAAATGATTATATAGAGAGAGATCTGAGAATTGAACTTCTGATTACGTGTTGAAAGAACATGGTCATACTAAGGTGGTGTCATTTTTTAAAATTTACCTGTGTTTTCTTTGTTGTTTTACTTTACTTTATGCCTAACATCTCTAGGTGACACAAAAGTAGAAGGAGCAACCCTTTTTGGGATATTTTTGTGTTGTGGATAATGTGAGGTTTAGGGTCAAATTTGGACAGTTGGTGAGAAAATCAGAGAAAATAAATAGAATTTTGTGGCTTGGAGATGCATTGTTTGGACAATTCAACTATGTGTAGTAGGTTTGATGGTGTACATTAATTAGGCTGCCACCCACCTTAAACTAACTCATCCTTTCTGATCAATGGATGAAGCACACAATAAAAGTCTTCAACTGGTCCCCAAATCATAAATTTCTATTTTCTCTTATACTTATATTTTTTTTACTGTTTCTGTATTTGTTCATCATGAAAATCACTTCTCAACACTAAATCTACTCACCTTCTCTAAAAGTTTACATTTTGTTACAAGAAAGACAATAACGAGTGTCTAATTTATTCTCGAACAATGTTATTTTCACAGTTAGATAGTCAAATACACCAACTTATAATCTTTTCATTTTTTTTATCTTATTATATGGACTCACACTTTAGTAGACTATTGAATATTTCAAATATTCTACAAAATACTTTTTTTTAAAAGATAGAAACAAGATATCTCCTTTAAAAAAATAGAAAAAAAAACATAATTTCTCACTACTAAAAAATTATTAAATAAAAATTATTTTTAAAAATAAAAAATAATTAATTATAACTAAATTAGATACTATTTTATAAACTAAAAAATTATTAATTTTTAAATTAGTATCTAATTAATTAATTAATACTTAATTAGCTATCAAAATTTGAATTAACAATTTTAGAATATAAAGTAATTGGTAACTAATTAAATACAAATTTATAAATTAATCTATAAATTTTATTAATAATAAAAATTACATTAGATATCAATAATATTTTAGTCTCTAAAATAATATATAATTTAGTTAATATAATGACTAATTATTTTTTACCTTTAAAATTAGTTTTTATTTAATAATTTTATAGTAATGTTTTTTAATCTAAATCATAAAACTTATTCTTCATAAAAATATAATCTAAATTAAAAATAAAATAAAATACAAAAACTACTCAAATTGCCCGATAATAGTTTAGAAAAATATATACATTGACACAAAACTATGTAAGATACTAGCATTTTTCAAAGTCAAGCTAACAAAGCCTTGATGATTGGGTTATTAATTTATATATGAACTGTAAATTTGAATTTTGGTTGGTTATTTACGTAGTTAATTAATCACATTTAGGTTTCTCCCGTGACATGTCTTGTGTTTAAAGACGAATTCTGGCACAGTCTGCATCATTTAAAGAAAACAAAAAGTTTATTTAATTAATGATATTAACCCAAAACCTGTATTCCATTAAAGAATTTTGACTTAGTTTGTGTTAAATAAATACGAGAAGTAGGTGAAGAAGTCATAGTTATAAAATCAACGATTGATTTTTTCAAAATTATTGATTACAGAAACTAATTAAACTTTCTCATTAAACCTTCCCCTTATAGATTAAACACGACACGACATTAATAATATTGTTATTTTTTTATTAAGTTCCTTATTAAATCTTTTATTTGTTGATTAGTTGACTATAATTGAGAGAATTAATTATTTGAAAAGCTCGTAACATAATCATAATGTGAAGCAGGTATATTATATCCCCACATAGATTTTGAAAACTTATTTAGGTATTACAGATGAATTTTTGACACGTTTGCATGCAGCACATGATACATGCATGTGTTGTATCACCCACTACGTGTTAATGTGAAATTAATATATACATAGAATCACAAACTAAGAGCAATTAGGAATTCCAAAAGTGTAGTTTTGCTTCTGATCATAGACATGCTAATCACAAAAATAAAATATCCTTGTACTGCAATATGTCAACTCTTGACTTATTGAAGAACATAGAACTTTAAGCAAAATAATTTAAACTTGAATTTGAATTTATCAGTGCATGAACTGAGGAACTTTTTCAATCATGTCTGTTCATCATGTACTTAACTTGAACGTCACATGATGCTATGTATTAACAAACACAAGAGAATGAAAAACAACTTCATTTGATCTTTCATTCATCATCGTTTTGACTTTCAATAATCATTCATCCTTTGACTTTCAACAAAATTATGTATGTATTGTTGAAAAAGCATGTAGGAGTTTAAATGATCTAATAACAAGTTTCATGCACAACATCTTTCAAACTGCAAAGAAAATTTAGTGTATGATATCAGAATTATTTAGATTGATATTGTATTATTGAATTTCGTGTGTTATGGGGTGAGAAGATTAACCTTATGTTTTTTTATAGTAATAGTGTTGGAGATCCCACATTAACTAGAGATAATGACATTTCATTGTATATAAGTGAGTGCAAACCTCAACCTTATGAGCGAGTTTTATGGGGTTGAGTTAGGCTTAAAATTTACTTCGTAATATGGTATCAGAGCCATTTCGATTCTATCGTAGCGAGTGTTTGTTGGGTTTATGAGGCCACCATCCATAATATACCACCCATAATATATTATTCCACACACGAATTTCTATCTATCACTCTCAGTATGTGGAAGACTGATAAGTGTGATTGTGAAATGCGAGAATGCTCATAACTCTTGCTGACATGAGTCGTTGAATGCATAAACGTTTATGCGTACGACAATGAAAGCCACGTAAGTGGGAAGATTAAGGAGAAGAGATAAGGATGATGACAACTTCACTTCTTTTTTCTTCATGTATTTGCTCAAAGTGCGTGCATATATACAAATGCACAGTTCCACAGACTCAGAACATGAGCATTGGAAAACGAATTTCAGAAAACGTTATGCATCCTTCCATCAATATTGGAGCAAAAGAGAAATTACACCACAAATTCGTCTTCACCATCATCAACAATTCTATCATATCCACGTTTCTTCACCCACACCCAAGAAGAATACTAATTATTTATACATACTTTTGCCACCCCAACTTTTTTTTTTTTTTTTTTATGCATGATTGAATAGTAGCTTTTTATATATCTGGCGGTTTTATTGGGATGATAGTTTGAACATGAATTTATCAAAATTAAATTTATGTGAATATTATTTTTCAGTTGTTGAAAATAAGTTTAAGTGAAGTGAAATAGTTGATGATATATGATGTGGGTGTGGTCTTATCCTTCTTCACGTAAGCATGCATGATTCAGGTCAGAAAAATAGGGAAGATGACATATGAAGTTGGAATAATAAGCAGCCACACACAAATATCTCCACATTTTGCAGGTAAGTACAAAACAAAAATTAAAATATAATCCATTAACTTTAGCCGCTTCAAAAAATATATTCTATAGTTAATATATGTTTTCAATAAATAAATTTTAATATATAAATTCTATTCTAGATTTATTATTAAACCTAGTTCAAAAATTAATGAATGAAACTTAAATCAAACCGAACAAGTTTTTTCTCATCACTTTAACTAATAGAGTTATGTCATATGTTAGATTTTTTTTTTTTTGTAAAAACTGTTTAAAAAAATTAATTGGTTGAAATTTAGTTGTTTCATTATTATTTTGATTGAATCGGTTTATAATAAATACTTTATAATGGAATTTTAAAAATTATATAAAAAATAAAGATGTAAATATTAGTTTGAAAGAAACAACATATTAAGATTTTTTTTTAAAAAGTATTCAAGTGGAAGAATTTAAAGAAAAGAAAAAAAAAAAACAAAATCTTCAAACATGATAAATGAAATATAATTTTATGGTTGACTTTCCATAAAAAAATTGCTAAAATAGTTGAAAAAAGTTAAACATAATGAATGACATCCAACAACATAATCAATGATGTTATAAATATTAATAAAATATTTAAAATATAGTTAACTATCTTAAATATTTTATTATATCTATGTATATAATTAATTCGATTAAAATAAATAATATAGTAAAATATTTACATTTTTCATTTTAATATGATAAATAATTAAAACAAAAAAAATTATAATAAATAAAAACAATAATTTTAATTTGATATTTTGTGAATTTAATTATTTGAATATTTAATGATTAATTTTATGGAAGTTTTTAAATATAATTAAAAAAATTATTTTATAACCAATCCTCTTTCAATTTAATTTATACTTATTTATATTAAATTTTTAATTTATAATATTTTGCTTAACTAATTTAATTTTGTTTTTTTTACATTAATTATAAATTTTTACAATTTTTTCCTTTTAGCAATCTTTCATTTTTTTTTTTCTCCCAATCCAATCCAATTAAAGTATTATAAAGAAGGATTGTGGTTTGAAGAGACCAGAGAGTGAATTATTGAGCAATAAATTTAAATGCATTTGACTTTTCTGATAATTTGATATATTGATTAGTATCACAAATAAATAGTCAACGGCTCCTAGGATCCTTCTTCTTTCCCCCACTTGTCTGGCACTTACTTAATGTAAACCCATTCCTGCTGCTTCCTTTTTCTCTCTCTCCCTCTTAATTTCATTCATTTTCTCAACCTACATATTCTCAAATTTATCTTAAATTATAACAATTAACACTTATATTTTAACTTCTACAAAATTTAAATAACATGTCAATTTTATAAAAGTTTTATACCAAAATAAAAATGTGAATTGTTTCAAAATAATATAACACAGTATAAAATAAAATAAAACTTTGTAATACTACTTTTACATTAAAAATGACTTTAACACAAATCCATCCATATCATTTTATCCCTTAGGAATAACGCTCTACAAGAAAAAATAATAATTCAATTACTACTTTTTTATATATTTAATTTGTTTGTTCTTATCTTACATTTAGATGATTTTCATAATTTTTAAAATATCTTATATAAAATTGAATAAGGTCATTGAAATTTTTTAACTACCATCAAATTTTAAAACTATTTAAATATTAAATAATTAATAATAATTCATAAATATTAAGTATTGATTTTTTTAGTGAATTTTGAATGTTATTATTTTTCTGTTAATATTTTTATTCTCAGTTAATGTCGATTGATACTGTTGTTAGTTGATGTTAAACACACATTTTTATGTTAACATCAATTAGGTTATCCTTGCAATAAAAATGGCTAATTTTTTTTTTATTCAACTTTGCATTAATGTCACTTGAAAAGTTCTCCTATCTTATATTGATAAGAAAAAGCTATTTTAATGAATGTTGGTCAAAAGTTTTAAATAATCATTAGAAAAAATATAAATAATTATTAATAGAGAATTGTGTTAGTATCATTGATAAAAAATAATCTCTAAGACATTTGTGAAAAAAAAATTACGATAGATGTTAATTGACAAAATATAGTTCATATATATATATATATATATATATATATATATATATATATAAATTTGGCTATAAACATTTTACAGAGAAAATCTGTAATAATAAGAGCGAGTAATAATAGTGATAAAAATAATTCTAGAAATATAAATTAAAAAATAATTTTTACTAATATTAATAAAAAAAGCAATCACATCAACTGAAAATTAATATTTATAATATTGATTAAGAAAATTATAATTAAAGTTGATCAAGAAATAATTGGTTGAAAAGAAATTCAATTAACAACAACTAATAGTAAGTCAGTAGATATAACTTCAAAAAATGAAGAAATTTTTTTTTCGCTAAGGTTTTAAAAAAGTAATGACATCCAGACAAAAGTCGAAACTAAAAATAAAATAAAAAAAAACATGAATTTAATAATATCATAAATTTAAAATTTATACTTTTTTAAGTTGAAATTTAAAATTATATAATTATAATTAATTTAATTCCTATGAAAAATAATTTTTAAATTTTTGGTCTAAATAATATATTTTATTATAAAAACATTTCAATTTCTCAATTAAAAATAAATTACCTATTATCCAAATACCATGTTAATGTATTGAGTCATATCACAAGAATTGGAACTTCTCAATATTTTTAAGCATCCAATTGTAACCAGATAGTTCCTAACCAATTGTATGTTTCGGCCTAGAGTGTTCATCCAAGGTCAAATCTCAAGTATGTTAAAGTGGTTTCAGAACTTGGTTTATTGTGCTGTAATTGTCTCATTTTTTTAAACGAAAGAGACATATTAACATTTATTTGAAATATTTACTTATAATTCATTAAATATGAAACTGCTTTTTTTTGTATAATTGAATAAAAGTGAATGAGAATTTAGTTTTTTTTAACCTTTTTAAATTTTAAGCACTACTTTGTACACACAACCTATTACATATATACAATGTATTTTTTTTAATCAGTAAAAAAAAAAATATAAATGAGAATATTAAAATACTCCAATCCATGGAAAAAAACCTCAATTCAAAAAAATAATGTCCAACAATACCATAGCCAACTCATATGGTTAATGTTTTTTATTATCTATCTATTACATTTGCAATCAAATTTAATAATTTTATTAAAATTAAGGGTGTGTTTGGATTGGGGAGGAGATGTGTAGGGATTTGAGAGAGTTGATGTGTAAAGATTTGAGAGGAAAGTGTGAAGAAAGTATGTGTGTTTGGATTAAAGTATGTTAGAGTGGATATATGAGAAAAAATTATTGAAATTTATGAGTTATGTGATGGCGGTGAGAAAATTTTGATTTTTTTTAACGATGTAAAATGTAAGTTAAAAAACGTACCTTTATTTTTAAAAATATTTGAATAATGAAATATGAAGTATTTTTGTGTAAATTTGAATTAATTAAAAATTTGTAAATTATTTCCAATACCACTGAATAATTATTTTTTTTTAAAAACATGAGTTTCTTAAACATGAAATTCTTTTATAAAAATAATAAATTGTGAGTGAGGTGATAAGTGTAATTGAAATTTTAAATCTTTTAATTAATAAAAAATTAAGATTACAATTTTTTTTATATTTAAAAAACTAATTAATTTATATATATATATATTTTAATTAATAATAATATGATATAAATTTATTTCTTATATAAATATTTTTTAATATATTATAACTTTTTTATTATTAAAAATAATTTATTATTAATATTATTAAATATTTGATATAAATAGAATAAAATAAATTATTATTTGATAATTTTATTTTATTTAATTTATATTTATTATCATTATTTTAAAAATTTATTTTAATTAATATTATTATTTATAATTTTATCATTATTTTATAAATTAATTTTATATATTATTATTATTTAAATATTATATATTAATATTAATAATATTTGTTATTGCTATAAATATATAAATATTTTTATATTATTATTATTATATTATATTATTATAATTAATTATATTATAAAATTTATATACATCGACTATGTATAATATATAATCAAATTTTTATAATATAATTAATTCTTTATTTTTTTTATTAATACATAATATTTATTATTTTATAATAAATATAGATAATATTTATATTTATATTATAAATATACCTAGTTTTATTTTATAATATAATCTTATTTTTTTTATTTTTTTTTTAACTTCATAAAATTTCGGTAAATTGGACAAATCATCAATGCTTATATGTCTTTCCTGCATGTGAGAGGGACATGGTTTTCACTAGGGATTTCCTTCCTCACACTTCTACACACATTACTAGATCTAAATAACTTATATTAGTGTTCATTCCCTCTTGTGAACCGTCCTTCCATTGAAATAAACAATGGCTAAAATATTAAATATGTTTTTTTATTCTTGTATTATAACACGAAATTGATTTTTGTACTCAAACTTTAGACATTTTAGGTACTTAGGTAGAATTTGAGAGAGGAAAATGTGAAGAAAGTGAGTTCGTTAGATTGTGATATGTGAGAGTGAATTTGTGATGAAAATTTATTGAAGTTTGTGAGTGATGCGATGATTGTGAATTTTTTTAAATTTTTTTAAAAAGTGTAAAATATAAGTTTACAAATTTACTTTGCATTTAAAATATTTAAATAATAACATTTGAGATATTTTTATGTAAATTTGAGCTAATTAAAGTATTGTAAATTATTTTCAGTACCGTTAAATAATTTATTTCGGTACCATGAAATAATTATTTTTGGAAAATGGAAAGAATCGTAAAAATAATATTATATACAAATTTACATTTATATATTTTGAAAGCTTTTTATATTCATTGAATTAGATTATATGTAGATACATAACCATGAGTGAGTTAGAGAGAGAGTAAGCGAGTGTAGGTCCAATGGCTGATACGTCGTATTTCTTCACAAATTTTTCGAATGACGTTTTTGATAGGGATCTCTGGAAGTTTTTTCAGAGGTGGGGTAGAGTTTTGGACGTTTTCATTTCAAGAAAGCTTAACAAAAGAAATCTTCGCTTCGGGTTCGTTAGGTTCCAAGGAGTGGTGGATGAAGTTGATATGGAAAGGAAGTTAGATTCAATTTGGATCGGTATGTGGAAGCTACAGGCGAATTTAATAAGGTTTTGCAACGGTGAGGTGTCTAAGAACGAGCGGTTTTCGAAGAAGGGTCCTGTTAAAACACAAAATGCTTGGAGACCAAAGGCGAATCACCGTTCTTTCGCACAGGTGGTTACGGGAGAGATTTCAGGCAATCCCCATTTGGATTCGGACGTCGTGCAACTAGATGTTAACGTTGAGTCTACCTCCAGGTTAGAAAATTGCTTCGTTGGAAGACTTTTGGAGTTCTTTGATTTGCAGTCTGTCCAAAAAAGTTTTATTCTGGGAGGATTCAGTGTCGTTAGGTTAAGATATATGGGGGAATAGTTCATTCTGTTGTCTTGCGAAGAAGAAAGTGGTATGGCAAGCTGATTGAAGAAAATAAGGAGTGGTTTGACGACCTGTTTGACTCGATCACTCCCTGAGACGACTCCTTTGTGGTTAAAGAAAGAATAACATGAGTTCGTTGTAGGGGTATTCCTTTGAATATCTAATGTAGTAAGTGCTTTTAAAGCATTGGAGCACTGGTTGGAAACTTTATTAAAGTCGACGAGGCGAATGTTGAAAGGGAGGTCTTAGAGTTCATACGTCTATGTGTTAGTGTACCGGTGGGTGATAAGATCAATGTGGTGAAAGAAGTGTGTATTAACAATTGCGATTGCAAAGTGTCTTTTGAAGAGGAGTGTTTTGCCACAGATTATATAATAAGATGTTCTTATTTTAAGCGGGATTTTTTTTCGGAGTCAGAGTCAGAAGTAAGAGCGGAAGACGGTGTCGGAGGGGAGTCTGTGGATTCGGTATTCTCTGAATATGGAGAAAGGGTAGGTGTGGAAGGAAGGGAGGAGGAAACAGTTCAGTTTCCAAGTTTGTTGGAAGAGGCACCAGTATTAATTACACGTGGCAATGGTGACGTAAATGCTCCTGTGGAAAGGAAGGTGGTCGCGCGAATTTCCAAAGAGTGTGATTATGATTCAGGAGAGCATGCATACAACATTAATAAAAGACATGCTAAGATGTTAAATAGTTTTAATGACACACTTGCTTTTGTTAACAAATAATGAAGAGCATGCAAAGCGGGCCAACATTAATGTGGAGGGTGCACAAACATGTAGCAGAGTTAATGAGGCGAAAATTCTTTTCCAGGTGGAAATTAATGAAGGGTCATCTGCTGGGCACAAGGGTTGGGCCGAATGTGAGGAGTCCCACCATGCCCATTTGAGTGAAGCGGGTAGGGTTGGTGCATCCGCAGGCTCAGTTTTGGAGGTTGCGCGTCGCAAGGGCTTCGAGCGACTATAACATCCCTATTTTTACCCATATTTGCTAATATATTATGCATGCAATATCTAATTAACATATAAACATATACTACTTTCTCATATGTGTATATCAAAAGGATATCCCTCTTCATAGCGATTTAATATATACACAAAAGTCTACAAATAAAACATTTGTTCCTCTGATTGCTCACTGAGGAGCTTTATCACCTGCAACTTCATCTTTTCTTGTGTACATTAACGCAATCATCACAAATTTAAAGAAAACAAACACAAAACAAAGCACATGGTAAGCTAGCTAACACAGGGTAAGCTAGCTAGCACAGGGTAATATAAATTTGATTTTTAAAAACACACATAATTCATCAAATTCTCATAATTTGCACAAAGTCATCAAGTGTCTATCACATTTATCATCAACATTATTCCTGTCAGATTTCTACTGACTCACATTCTCAGACACACTCTCTACTTTTGGAAGACCCGTGTATTGAAATTAGCATTCAGAGACCTGCACCTGTCATACTACTCATTATGAATCCACATAGTCATGCGCATAATCAATCTCAATATCTCATCATCTCATATGACAGGGTAAATCCATTTGATATTCTCTGATAACTTCTTTCAAACCTCAAACTCAGCCAAATGAACCTCTTCGACTCTCACCAACTGAATAACTTCATCTATATGATTCCATTATAGCAATAGAGTTAAGATCGTCTCATTCACATGACACTTACAAATCAATATACCAAAATAACAATCTCTGCATAGTATTTCCTTTCCTCAAAATACTATGTCTTGATTACACTTTCACCTCATTACATACATCATTTAACACATCAATGCACCATTCAATCACATCATATTTTAAACTTTCTAAACAATCCAAATATATCTCAAAATTCACTTAAACAC
>Ga0123342_1005430_pt1 | contig 18461 bp, 11 predicted proteins | sample Turbeawhitnodule_FD_89960 | JGI IMG/M metagenome (GOLD analysis project Ga0123342, IMG submission 89960) | Root nodule microbial communities of legume samples collected from Mexico - Turtle bean Mexico white nodule | ecosystem: Host-associated > Plants > Roots > Nodule | place: Mexico: Nepantla...
CCAGTAGTTCAATTTGCTGCAGAATTGCACCAGCACCTTCACCAAGATCAAAGTTTTCCTAGAAAAAAGCACACTTGAAAATCCCTTTGGAAAACCTTTCAAAAACTCTTTTCAATCCTTCTTTTCACATAGAAAGTGTTTAATCTCTGTCAAAAACGTGATTGCTCAACAACCTTTCATGTGAGAAAAGCTTTTCTTTATATAGAAAACAGTTTCTAACTACTTTTCAAAAAATAGTTGAAAAACTGTTATGAAAACAACAGATTCAGTTTTAAACTAAACAGATTTATTTTAGGAAAACTGCCAACACAGCTAACTGAAATAACTGACTAAGTTGTACCTTTGGTGCCTTAACCAACTTTCGAAAATCCTTTCAGCAAACCAAAAATAAACCTATTCTTTTACATAGAAACAAATTTATTTTTGTGCAGTATCCTGATTTTTGGAGAGAACTCGAAAAAGCTTTTGGAAAAACTTTTAACCACTTCAAGTGCTTGATCTATGCTTGGTTAGGGATCTAGGATAGGTCATGTAGCAAAAGGCAACCTTACACATACACAAGCCTAAATACAAGATCATCTAAACCCATTACAAACTTCAAAGCAAACTAGTTATTTTCTACATCAAAAACACACTAAAACTAGGTAGAGAAGAAGCTTCATCCATCTTCAACACTAGGAAGTTGAGGAGTCTGCATCCGGAGGCGCTGTCCACCAAGGCGACAATACTGGGCAGCGAGTAGGAGTCTTGTGGACAGGCCTTGTTGAGGTCCGTGAAATCAATGCACATCCTCCACTTCCCGCTGGCCTTCTTCACCAATACCACATTGGCTAGCCGTTTAGGGTACTGAATCTCCCTAATGTGGCCAGCCTTTAACAGTTTCTGCGTCTCTTCTCTTCACGCACAACCTGATGCCTTTCTTCATTGAATTTTTGCCTTCTCTAGTGAACAGGTCAGACTGAGGGATCCATGGTGAGACGGTGGCACAGGAAGTCGAGGTCTATACCAAGCATATCAGAGGCAGACCACGCGAAAGCGTCAAGGTGCTGCACTATGACCTCAACAACCTAATCTTGTGACTCTTGGCTTAAAGATCGGCCAAGTTTGAACATCTTCCCACCGATCTCTCTTTCCACTACGTCCCCAGTGGGTTCGGGTCGCTTCTCCCGGGCGATCTCCACACAGATAATCCCTTCTTCCCTTGGAGGCTAGGTTGTGACGGCGAACACTTCTCTCTTCGTCTTGAGGCTATTTTTGTTGCACTTCTTAGCCTCTTTTTGGTCAGACTTAATGGTGATCATTGTACCCTCAAGGGAAGGCAACTTCATCTTCATATGCCTTGTGGAGGCGACCGCACTGATCCTGTTCAAAGTTGATCTACCTAATAGTATATTGTAGGCCGATGGAGCAGTAACAATGAGATACCCGATGTTGGTTGTGCGTGAAGTTGTGCCATCCGTGAATGTCGTCATCAACTCTATATGCCCCCGGACCTCCACCTGGTCTCCCGTGAAGCCAAACAGACATCTGGTATAGGGTCGTAACTGGTATGTGGACAATTGTAACTTGTTGAAGGTTGTCTTGAACATCACATCGGTCGAACTTCCTTGGTCCACAAGAACGCGGTGCACCTTCCTCCCTATTGTGACTAGCGAAATCACCACTAGGTCGTTGTCATGGGGTATGACATCCTGGAGGTCGGCCTTGGTATCGGGGGTTTGATCTACCTGTTGTGCTTCCACTGCCATTACTTCCCACGCGTACTTCTTTTGCTGAGAGGCAGTGCATCCCCCCCTAAAAATCCTCCAGAGATTATGTTTACCTCCCCGTGAATGGGCACCTCGTGCCCCTGATCTATCCCTGCAGTTACCAATGCCTGATCGTTTTGTGGCTCTTGAAGATAATCCTTCAAGAAACCGCTCTTCACTAACTCATCTAGTTGGTGTGCCAGGGCTAAGCAATTGCGTATATAGTGGCCATTTGCTTGGTGAAACTCACACCAAGCGTTCTTGTTGGGCCCCATCCTCTTATCGGTCTTTGCGGGCACCTTAAGCCTTGTTGTTATGTTCGGGATAACGATCAACTCCTTGAGCTCTACTCGAAAATTATGCTTCGGGGGCGGGTCCCTTCGTGTGCGTGCCCCTTCCTGGGGCTGTTCGTAGGGTTTTCCCGTTTCTTTCTTTTTTGTTGCCGTCTCGTGCACCCTCATGGGCTGAGGTCGTGCTACTGCTCGAGGTCAGATGGGGCCGACCAAACCGTGTTTCTCCGTTACTCGATCATCTGCAGCGATGTGTGCCTACGCCTGACGTCTGATCTCAGTGAATGTCTTTGGGTAGAACCTCAATAGTGACTCGCTGAAGGGTCCCGACAACATTCTTTTGACGAAGGCGTGCACCGTCATGGCCTCATCTGTGGGTTTCAATCTTACCACCTGGACCCCAAACCTGTTCAGATACTCATTTAGAGACTCTCTCTAGTACTGCTTAATGTCAAAGACATCGTACGAAAATCGAGTGGGGGCCCTGTTGACGAGGTATTGTTCTTTGAACAGCGTCGCGAATTGGTCGAAAGTGGTGATATGTTCGTCTGGGAGACTGACAAACCATTATAGTGTCGCATATGCCAACGTACTCATAAGTAGTTTGCAGTACACAACGTCGGACCCTCCAGTGAGCATCATCTGAGTGTGGAACGCTATGAGATGAGCCTCAGGGTCCTCGACGCCTGTAAAGGTGACCTTTGGATCCAAAGATGTGGTGAGAAATGGCGTATCCATGATCGCTTGGGAGAATGGCATGGGACGCGCCCTAGGCGGTACAAGCAGGGCACGTTCACCCACCGCGTGTTCTTCTGCATGTTGCAAACCCCTACGCAATTCTTCATTGGTCCTGCGCAACTCTTCGTTGTCCGCTTGAGACGCGGCTATTTCAACCCTAGATGTCGCCACCTGCTCCTAGAGGGCGCGCATGGTCTCCATGAGTTGTTGCATGGTAACGTTGTCCCCTCCAGGGGGTGCAACACCTGAAGCCATAGCGGATCCTTGCCTCATACTCTTCATGGTAAAAAACTCTTAATCACGATCGCGTGTGGGACCTTGTTTTAACGGGCCCCACGCCAAATGTTCCTTTCAGTTGACTCCAATGGTAGCCTTGGACCGTTCTATCTCTGCCTGAGAATCGTATCTTCTTGATCAATAAACCTCTCACCTGCAAAGACAAAGGGGCGCCCCAGCGGTCGTTTGCACTCTGACGCTCAAGTCAATATTAGGGCAAAGAAACACCAAGAATGTATATTAGCTTCAGTCTTAGAAACTGTGTACCTTCCTAGGGTTATTGGCATCCTTTATATAGGCTAAAACTAGGGTTTAGCTTTGTGTTGTTACCCTTACCTAGGATTCATCATACAATAAAGATAACACTGATGTGGTTCTAAAAGGACCAAATAATATTATTGAATAAGCTTTAAAATTTTAATTTAAAGTAAAAGATTTTGATAATATGGTTGTCTTGTTAGAGAAATAATATTTCAAAGTTTAATTCTCTACATGATCATTTAGTACTTTTTTTCGGAATAAAGCTTTGAAGTTTATTTATTGACTCAGCTATTCAATTTTCACATATAACCTTCTTAAAACGCTCATTGTAATTGTTCATCAAATCCTTTTTCTTTTAACATGTTTAACTTTCATATCTTTTTGAGAATCTATATATTTTCAATTACTTATTAAAATTTAAAACCCCTATTTTTATTCTCTCCTCACCATTAAAAAAAACCTCTTATCACACATTAATTTTACTTAACAAAATCACTAACTCGTCAATATAATCTTTTTTTAATAATTGTAATCTTCAAGTATTCAATTTTTATTAATAGAAAAAATCAAGTTCTTTATAAAACCTATTTAGCTTAATAAATTTTTTTATTATATTTTTTTTGTTTAATTTGATATTTGTATGAATAAAATATTTAACCAAATCTTTCAATTTTAAAATAAAATAACTTAAATGCTTTTAATGTTTAACATTAATTCACCAAAAATATTTTTATTATTATCCGTACATTTACTGGTTAACATCACAAAAGTTTCAGCAAAGTGTAAACTCGCCACGTGTGAGTTCTTCTTGGGTCCCATTTGAGGAGAAAAGCCAAAGCATTCAGTTAGTTAGGGCGAGCTAAAGCCATCTTTCTCATTCCCCACTTCACTTTTTCACTCACTCTTCACAGAGTGCGTGCGACGGTGTCTCACTGCTCACTGCTCACCAACGATCGAGTTTCAAGCCTTTAAGCCCATCATTCAAACCAAACGCATTCATAGTCGCTTCCTCCAATGGATCCCTCGTCTTCCTCGTCGCTCCCTCCGTCGCTTCACCTCGCCATGGCGGCGTTGCTCGGAGCCTCCTTCATGGCCATCTCCGCCTTCTACATGCACCGCCGCACCGTCGACCACGTACTCCACCGCCTCGTCGAACTTCGCCGCAAGCCGCTTGCCGCCTCCGAGGATGACAGCCACGATGACGACGATGATCGGAGCGGGTTCGGAGACGACGACGGAGGAATGGATACGGACGCCGATCCGAAGGACTATCGCCGAACCTTTTCGAGGTCCGTGGATGACACCTCAAACGTGCTTCGGAGCTATAGGTTTTCGTCTTCGATGCCTAACGTGGTTTCCGCAGCGGATTGGTTGCACGAGGACACTAAGAATCGTGCCTCGTCGCTCGAAAATCTTCAATTCGCGCAGCTAGGACTTCCGTCTAATCGAACGGGTTCCACCAATGGTTTGAATATGAATTCTTGTTTCAGCTGTGTACAGTTTTTGTTCGGTTCTGTTGTGTTTCTATTTTATGTTAAAATGATAGTTTTTTTGGACTGTCATCCAAACATAAAATGTCATATGTAACATGACTGTTGATTTTTGTAATAATTGCTTAAAATTGTGGTTTTTAATTTGTTGCCAGTATAATATACTGGTGGTCTATGGAAATCAAGCTTTTTTTTTGGTTTGTTTAAATGACGTTTCTTTGTTTTGGTTTGTGCAGGCGAGAGTGCTCAGATTTCGCGTTCGTATAAGAGGATAGCTTCTGTTGGTAGAATTATGACTCCGAGATCACCAGGGCTAAACGCATTTGAAAGTGCTGAGGATTCTGATGAGGAGGAAACACAGCTTGCTGATGACAATACCATTCCTTTCTCAGATGCTTACGTGAGAATACTGATTTCTTATGTTGAAAGGATGAAAACCGTTTTAAACTTTGTCGACTAAAACTATGGCCTGTAGTTGATTGTTATTCGGGGGAGCTGAGAAAGATGCTTCCTGCTTTCAATAATTTTAGTTACAAGTATTATCGGGATTCAAATGAATGGATATTATTTAACTTGAGGTCTTGAGTTATTGCTTTTTGTTTTTAAATGTAGTACTTTGATAGTTCAGGGTTTTCATGGGATACAAACTTTTTTATTTATAATACGGAAACTATATAGTATTAGTGTGTCTGGTGCATGATCATAAATCTTCTGACTACCTAATCCTTGCTTATTTTTGGTGTATGATTATGCATTTTACAATTATTTCTATCCTTATATTTTAGTGATTCATGATGTTGCAGGGAGTAAATTCAGAAATGTGCAATTTGTCCGCTGTTCCATTTGGAGTTGATGATGCAAACTGTGCAAAAAATCAGTTGTATGGAGAGGTTTCAAAGGAAGCGAAAGCTGGTGCAGATATGAATGGTGTTGCCTCAACTTCTGTACATGTAGCCGGGGATGACTGTGTATTTGCCAATAATGTTTTACCTGCAAGAAACCCTGTGCATGGTACTTTCTCGTCACTATCATAATCTTTTTAACGTTCTACCTAATCCTTCTATATTGGTTCATGTGAAATAATTAAAGTATTATCCCTGCATGACATGTTACATATTTTTATCCTCTTTTTGCTATCTATAAGTTGACTCTGAATGCTCCCTGTTCTATTTACCTCTTTTAAGTATATCAAACAATATGGTTATTTTAATTTTTTTTTCATAGTGTGCCTTGTATGATATGAAGCAGATTGCAAAAGCTAGTATTTAATGCATAATCTTTGTCTTTAATCTACAAAATATATTCAGAGACAAATATTGAAGAGGATGAAGTATGCAAAATGATTCAAGAATGCTTAGATTTGCGTAAGAGATATGTTTACAAGGAAAATATTACATTGAAGACAGAACCTGAGGAAACTAACTTTGATCCGTATCATTTTGAACCAGTTGAAGCAACAACAGTAAGTTTGCTGCTTCTCTTTTATTACTTTTTTATTAGTCGCACATGTACTTTTGCTACTCGTGGAATCTTCTTGAGTTGTTTATAGTCAATTTTGTTCTTAAGTGTTCGGGTGATATTTTTATACTTACTTTTTATGTTGCAAACAGCACCACTTTAGGATGGAAGATGGAGTCATGCATGTTTTTGCAAGTAAAACTGGTAAGCATGCAGTGTTAACAACATGAAAATGGAATGGTTTCACTGCTATCTTAATTTCGTCGAGTATTTAGTTTGTTAAAGATAAAAAAAAGTTCAAAGAACTGAGATTTCTCTGACTGTTCAGATACCGAAGAGCTCTTCCCTGTTGCAAGCTCAACCAGATTTTTTACTGATATGCATTACATTCTAAAAGTTATGTCTATTGGGAATGTTCGCTCTACATGCTACCACAGGCTACGATTTCTCGAGGAAGTAGGTTTTCACAAACTTCTGTCTACATGGTCTCTTTGTGCTTGCCTGTGGCATTTGTTTTTAACATTCATCTGATCATTATACAGAAATTCCGCCTTCATCTGTTACTAAATGCAGATAGGGAATTTCTGGCTCAGAAGGGTGCGTCACACCGGGATTTTTACAATATCAGAAAAGTTGATACTCATATTCATCATTCTGCTTGCATGAATCAGAAGCATCTTGTGCGCTTCATCAAGTCAAAATTAAGAAAAGAACCTGATGAGGTGAAAATATACTTTTGGTTCTACTTAAATATTTTTTGAGGCTGTAATGTTGTTGGTTGTTTCCTCCTTACTCTGTCTTTTTTTACTTTCCAGATTATTAGTTCTTTCTAATTTTCCTTATCAGTATTTATGTTAACAGGTTGTTATCTTTAGAGATGGAAAGTATATGACACTTAAGGAGGTTTTTGAGAGTTTGGATTTGACTGGGTATGCATTATTTTGTTCTCTGATTTTTTTTTTCATCTTACTATTTGGATAACGAGTTCTGGAAATATTTATTTGCTTGTATGTCGGAACCTTTTCTAATCAATGGAAATTATGATGCAGATATGATCTGAATGTTGATTTGTTGGACGTCCATGCAGATAAGACCACATTCCATAGATTTGACAAATTCAACCTTAAGTATAATCCTTGTGGACAGAGCAGACTAAGAGAGATATTTTTAAAGCAGGATAATCTTATCCAGGGTTGGTTGCTGTATATGACTGTTCTTTATTATTTGCTTGTAATTTGTTAATTCCAATTTAATATTAGAAGTATTAGTTTTTGCTTCTTGAATTCATAATGGCTTAAAACTAAACATCACAGGAAGGTATCTGGCTGAAGTAACAAAGGAAGTTTTGATAGATCTTGAAGCAAGCAAATATCAGGTTATTTATCCCCAATATAATATATTTGATTTTGATATCTCCTATCCTAATTAATTTTTTATGTATAAATAAAAATAAAATTTACAGATGGCTGAGTATAGGATCTCTGTTTATGGAAGAAAACAGAGTGAGTGGGATCAGCTGGCTAGTTGGTTTGTTAACAATGCTCTATACAGTAAGAATGCTGTCTGGCTAATCCAGGTACTGTTCAGCTCAATCATATTGGTTTACACTAGCTTTGTGTGTGTTTTTGGTAAAAGTTTTCTTTATCTATTAAGACACTGACATACCTTTTCCTCCTTAATTCTTTAAGGATTACTACTTGAGTCGGTCTTCCTTATCTTTGAGTTTTAGGAGCGTTTCATTTTTTAGCACAATGACGATGAAAATGTTACAGTGTTTAGACAGAATTTTAACAAATGCCCCTTGAACATTGGTCAAAATCACTTCCTACTTGATATTAGGCTTTTAACTCTGATGCAGTTTCAATTAGATTGGTTTACACTAGTTTCGTGTGAGTGTATGGTAAAAAAAGTTTTCCATTACATTCAGTTTTCTTATTTAATTCTTGAAGGATTACTACTTGATCGGGTTTTCCTTATCTTTTGAGTTTTAGGACCATTTCATTATTTATCCCAATGACAATTGCAATAGTACAGTGTTTAGATAGAGTCTTGACTTCCTTATAAGTTAACTTGTGTATGTCAATATCTCCTCAAGAAGTGCACAGTAATCCTTTTACAAAATTGTTGAAATATATGATGTTTAATTGCATCATCAGCAACCATATCATTGTTGCCGTATAAATTTTTCTACGTTTTGGATGGGTCTTCCACCTTAATTTCTTCTATGTAACCTTTATTTATTGAGAGTATTGATGGTTGCACTAGGAAAATGCTGCTTGTTGTAAACAGCTTTACCATCAGATTGTCTACATCTGTTCCTGCTTCATGGTTTGAGAAGTGTTTGAAGTGCTCATTGGGATTAACATTTTGGTTAACAACTAACCTAGTCTCCAAAACTACCTCAACCTCGAAAAAAAAGAATGCAAAAAGCGGGAGTTAGTTAACATTATTTGTATCTTTGGAATTTGTTAGGAGTTCTACACTGAGTAGATGAGCTGCTTGATGTGGTATATAACTTACGAGGCTCTACCACCTAATGGACTAGTCTTTTGGGTTGAGCTCTCCTCTTATGCTTAAATCCTAACAATCGTGTTTTCATTAAGTGCTAGGCTACAGAAAGGACTACTCATAAGCTTGATTAAGGTGCAAACCGAATATTCATAGATAAGCAAAGTCCTCTAAAAAAGAAAAGGGCTACTACTGGGTCAATATCAATAAAGTGAAAGTCATTGTGGATGTCAGCCCTTGAAAGGGGTGACAAATTTAGGAGTCTCACATTAAGTATGATGAACTACTTGATGTGGTACTTAAGCCATGGGGTTCTCCAACCGGATAGACTAGTCTTTTGGGTTGGACTCTCCTTTTGTGCTCAAGTCCTAGTAGAACTACATGTAGAAAAGTTCACTTTTATATGGTACAGTTTCTTACTCTATATAATAAAATGTCTAATACAACTTATTTTACAGAAAGTCAATGACTTAAGTTCAGATTGGATCATGAGAATCACCACAAATTTGAATTTTATCCATATTCCATTTGATTTGGTATAATGTTCCTTATTTGTTAGCGTTTATTTAGAATTTTGTTTGGTGTTTTGACTCCTTTCCCTTGTGTCATTTTTTAATTTGGGATATTATTCTGATTGTTGACTTTGATCTTGTTTCGTGAACTTTTATTGGCAGTTACCACGGTTATACAATGTGTACAAGAATATGGGAATTGTTACATCCTTTCAGAATATTTTGGATAATGTATTTATTCCTCTATTTGAGGTCACAGTGGATCCAAATTCTCATCCTCAATTACACTTGTTTTTGATGCAGGTTAGTCATTTCTTTTCATATTTGAGTGAGCACACCCTATTTTCGTGTACTTATACATGTATTTAGTTGTATATGATTACCTAATTTTTCAAATGTAACATTTTAACGGTAGTATGTTGCTGTTATACTGTGCCACTGGTACATGAAACACGCCTATCTTGTTATATAAGAAACAGAAAGGTGAGTTTTAAAGTCTTATACTTATTCAGTTCAATAACATGGAAAATAGGCATGATATCGAAAGGCAAGAAATAAGATAGAAAAAGCTATGAGTGAGGTAGAATCCAAAGCTTTTGAGGAGTTTTTGTGAGATCTTGGACAGAATAGGAATATACTATATATAAGCTTGTCAGAAATAGGGAAAGAAAATCAAGATATTTGAACCAGTAAGATGTATTAAAGATGAAAAATGAAGTTTTTATCAGGATATAAAAAAAAGATAGTAGAGTTATTTTTTTATAAGCTTTCCAAGAATGATCAATGATCAACATGTAATATTGAAGGATTAGAAATCCAAGGAGAACATACAAAATTTGGCTTATTATCATTTTTAAGAAGTGGATTTTTAAGTCTAACTCAACCTTATAAAACCGTCTTTGTAAAGTTGAGTTATACTTAAAGTTCACTTAAGATGATATCAAAGCCATTTAGAGTCTATTCTAGAGAGAGTTTGTTAAGCCTATTAGACCGTTATTAGATCACCCATAAATATCTAGATCCACATAAGAGTTGGTTGATCTCAATGTGAGGTGTGTTGGGGATCCCACATTGGAGTAGAGATAAGGCCAATTCATAATATACAAGTGGGTGCAAACCTCACCCGCTTATATACTATACTATGAATTGACCTTATCTCTAGTGGGATCTCTATCAATCATAAAATCCAAGTTGGAAATGAGTAGTAAAAGAAGTCTTTAAAATGAATAAGAGTAAAGTTGATGGTGTTCCTATTGAATTTCGTCATCAATTTCCTTGCAAAGCCATTTAATGGGGTTTGATATCTAAGAAAATGATAAATGAGTGAAGGAGCACTTTGGTTACTATATATAAGAACTTTGGACATACAACCATTCTGTCTGCTGCAAAGGGATAGAAGAACTATGGAGTCATGGTATGTGCCTTTTGCAGATATTATTGTTTTGATTGAGGAATAGGGGAAAGAGTTAACTCCAAACTTGTGCTTTGGAGAACATCGATATCAAATGGTTTTAACTTGAATACAAGGAAGGCAGGGTATATGCATTGCAAATATAACAAGAAGCAGGAAGAAAATATCTTGAAGGTAAAAGATGGAGAATATATTACACTGATGTGAGTTGATTTAGTAAACACAAACATTGAGTTTTTGGTTTCTCTTAGATTAGGATTTTGATTACAAAATATGGTGAAGACTCAATGAGGATTAAGTTTAAATATTTGAAATCTATATTACTAATGGGGAAAATTAATAAGACACATAGTATATAATAAGCTGGGAGACATTAGTGTGGCACCTATTGAGCAAAGGATGATAGAAAATTGGTTAAGGTGATTTGGGCACATTCAAATGCCACTAGAGGCATTGGTTAAATGGGGTTGATGGGTGGGGGCAAGGACAATAGAAGAAATTAATAGAAGCAATTTCATGATGAATAATATTCTCGAGAAATTGATTTTTAACTAAGCCCAATGACATGTGATCCATCTCATCTAGTTAAATAAGGTTATTATTCTGTTTTCAGATGTTTTCCCTCTGTTGTAGGATTTTATCTGTCTTTCATCTATGGCAGTCCTAACATTTTATTTTGCAATTCTGCTCTTTGCTCATGTTGCCAATTCTTATTATTCAAATTAAATTTTAATTGAATCAGCACATATCTGTCAAATCAAACTGATTTTCTGTTTTTGTTGCAAGCAATATTTAAAAAACTCAATGCACTTTATAGTATAAAGGGATGTATCTACTGTATTTTTTATTCTTTTTATTGCAGATAAATGTAAGATTTTTTTTCTATTAGAGAATAAGTTGAGTACTGAGACTTTTTCACCTTTAAATTTGTTTCACATGATGAGTCAATTTTGATTTTTGTTTAAAACTGATAGATGAAAGATATTGATCAAATATAGCAACTTCATTCTTTCTAGAGTTTCTTGCTTTTCTAAGTAGCTTCTTCTGCATATAGGTGGTTGGATTTGATCTTGTAGATGATGAAAGTAAACCAGAGAGGCGTCCAACTAAGCACATGCCTACTCCAGCTGAGTGGACAAATAACTTCAATCCAGCATATTCTTATTACCTTTATTACAGCTACGCAAACTTGTACACACTCAACAAGGTTTATACTATTTCTTTCTTTGTATTAAGAGTTTAACAACTAACCATTGCCTTTTTTAATTCCCGTAAGGAGGCAGAGGTTTTTTGGGCAGGTCTATACTGGATGAAATAGGCATGACAAGGGTATGGGTCATAATATGGCCCAGTTGTAAATAAATGATACAACATAGGCTTTGAAGGAAAGTAGTTAGAAGGGGGAAGACTTTCAGTGGGAAAAACAGTTATAGAGGAAAATAAAAGTGTAACAGTAAGGAGAGTAGTTAATTTAATCATTTTGTAGGGCTCTATGACTCCCTCATTACGAAGTGTTCCTTTGTGTATCTCGTTCCTAATTTCTAGGGTTTCTAGCACCTTGCTGGTGGGATCCCTATCAATAATATAGCATACATTTTTCTCATCTGGTGCCTAACAAATCGTATCCAGAGCCTTTGCTAATCTTGTTCAATTTTTCTTCCATGGTCAAGTCCCTTCTTTAGAGAAACTTGACATTCTATTATTGGTGGTTTCTTTTAGTTATGGTTGACTGGGTTTTGTTTCTTTTTTTGGTGGGATGTGGTGAAGTTGAGGTCTTCAAGTTCCATGCAACTTGAAACAGGAAGAAGAGCTTTATAAAATAATTCCTGGTTATCAACAATATTAACATATTACCCTCTGTTTCAGCTGCGAGAATCTAAGGGAATGACCACAATAAAGTTGCGTCCTCACTGTGGAGAGGTTGTTTTCTATTTACTAGAAGCATAGTTTAATTCTTTATGTTCAATACGATTGTTATTACCCAATCTACTCATGCAGGCAGGTGACAATGATCATTTGGCTGCTGCCTTCCTTCTATGCCACAACATATCTCATGGGATTAATCTACGTAAAACTCCAGTTTTGCAGTACTTGTATTATCTAGCACAGGTTAGCCCTTAGGAATATCATTTGGTCAACCTAGTTATTCTACAAAAGTTCAAGCCGACACTGCATATTTCATTGCCATTCTGAATGTTCATTACCGATACTGTTATTGCTTTCTCTTTGTCATGATAATTTGTGACAATATATTAATACCATTATTTTATCGCTTTAGATTGGATTGGCTATGTCACCACTTAGCAATAATTCTCTTTTCTTGGACTATCACCGCAATCCATTACCAATGTTTTTCCAGCGAGGTTTAAATGTCTCTCTCTCCTCTGATGATCCTTTGCAAATTCATTTGACAAAAGAGGCATTGCTAGAAGAATATAGTGTTGCAGCAAAGGTGTAGTTTCTGCCAAACTCCTAGCCTCCCTAGATATAAGATGGTTAAATATTCTGTTTTATGTTTACTGGGGAATTATTTTTACTTAAACACGTGCATTGCAGGTATGGAAGCTCTCTGCCTGTGATCTGTGTGAGATAGCTAGAAATTCTGTCTACCAATCTGGATTTTCACACCAGGCAAAGGTAAATTAGAAGACAATGTATATGAACATTCTTAAACTTATCATGGACAGTTAATTGTAGGTGTTAGGTTTGATCTTTTGATATATCCTTAAGTTCTTGTGGACTCAGTTCTGTTCTTAATTATGAATGTATTTTCTGTTTATATTAATTTCATAATGTTTTTTCCCTCCTTTGCAGTCACACTGGCTTGGGGAAAAATATTTGTTGAGAGGTCCCGAAGGAAATGATATTCATAAGACAAATGTTCCCAGTTTGAGGATTTCTTTCCGACACGAGGTGAAAAAAACTAAGAGAAACAAACCATATATACTTTCAATTTGATTTGTTTCAGTCTTTGTTGCTCAGTTTTTGTTGATTATGCAGACATGGAAAGAGGAAATGCAATATATTTATGCTGGTAAAGCCATCTTTCCTGATGATGTATACCCATGAAGCAGTTATAGTAGAATTTACCATTCACCCCGTGGAAACGCATACTTGGGTACTGTGATTAATGTTCTTTTGAGCAGTAGCAGCTTCGGCAGTGAGAAGACCTTGAAAGCTAAACCATAGCACATCTTAACATAATTGCGAACTATCTAATGATATGCTATGTTAAACCCTCCTAGTTCCTATTTGCCTCATACAACAAATAATGTCAGCGTAATTTTACATGGTAGAGACACTTATGCCGGTTATTATCAGAAGTAACTAGATCAGCTCTTGTGCTTTTGCATGGTAGGAAAAGGTAAAAACCCGGAGAAACTAAAAAAGTGGGTCTGCAATGCACTGTACAGTAACGCATGGTGTGATCGCCGGACAGATTTTATCTTTCTCTTGACTAAATTAGTAGTTATTACATTACAATTCGTTCTTTATGAATATGAATGGTCCTCTTCAATCTCTTGAAGATGTTCTTTATGTTTAAGCAGGGTCCAACGTAGTGAGGGTAATTTTAAAAATAGTGAGGGTAATTTTTGTACACTTGTAACATTGTTTTAAACAAAATCAACTAGATTAGTTACTTTTAACTATCCTTAGAAACGTGATTGGGGTGAAGGTGTACGCGCAATACGAAACGGGGAATAAAATTAGGATTCCTTTCTTTTTCTATACACTGAATAATTAATTGGCTGTTTCTTCTTACACCCTAACAAATGTCTTTCTCATCACTTTTGAAGAAGACTATTTTACCCTTTTTAAAAATGTTTTTTGGGTTATTATTTTTGTAATATTTTTGGAATATATTTTATGAAACATATTTTATTAATTTCGGATTTATCAATCCGAAAATAAAAAAATTATTTTGGATAAGATATTTTGGAATGATTTTTTATATTCCAGATTTTGTATTTTGGAAAGAAATTCTGAAAACACTTTATTTACGAAATCTGTATTTTGGAATTATCCAAAACTATGAAGCTGTACTTTTGGTATTTCAAATAATGTGGGTGCAGGAAGAAAAATGAAAAGGTGTAGAAAGAAACTTCCTAATTAATTAAATAAGTATCATTAATATTAAAATGGGCCAACCCATTTGTTCTTGGGTTAATCCAGTCTTCACCCAAAGACTTACAAAACATGATAGGGAATTTCTTTCTGCACCCTTATATTTTTTTTCTGCACCCTTACATGTTTTGAAATATTAAAATTACTTTTTCATAGTTTTGGGTGATTTTGGAATAGGAATTATGTAAGCAAAAAGTGTTTCTGGAATAAAACATCTAGAAGACAAAAAATCATTCTAAAATATCCTTTTCATAACACATTTCTTTATTTATTTCTGAATTGGTAAATCCAGAATTAACAAATGTGTTCTAGAAATATTTTGAAAAAAAATAATTCAAAAGTCATTTTTAAAAGGGGTAAAACAGTCTTCTTTGAAAATGATGGAGTGCAAGAAGACATTTGTTAAGGTGCAGGAAGAAACAACCAACATAATATTTCTTGTTATAGTCATTTGCAACAAGGTTACTTTAACTTTGATTAAATATTCAACTTTGGTAATGGGTGTGTATATTGTATCCTCTTCAAAAGATTAGTTATGACAAAATTTAAGTTCAAGTTTTCTTAAATAGTATAGAAGTGTTAGACTCTCTAATCATTCAAAATTCAAAACGGTTTGATGGGTATCATCGTTTGATGAGTATCAACATTTGTATCATTGTACACGTGTTTGTTTGTATGAGAAAAATCTTTAGTGAAAAGTTGTAAGACAATTATTTTTTGTCTTGTACTGAAAAACTTGAACTTAACGGTTCTTGTTTAATGTAAGAGTTGAAAGTTTCACTGTGAGGATTCAAAGAGATATTTCAAGTTGTAAATCTAAAAAATTATCTCAGTGAAATTTTCTGGTTATATTTAAACCATGTAAATTGTTTGTGTGTGATTTTTCGTAATCTATTTTACCCTGTTTCACGTTCTCATTCTTGGTTTCAACATTTGTGTATTACGTTAATGAATTACTAGATCCAGTGAATTATGTTTGTACTCTACAAACTGGTGCGATGAGTGTAGAGCGAAGAAACTCAATGAAAATAACTTCTACAAAGCATGAGGTTGAGAAATTCATTGGATTGAATAATTTAGGGTTACGATAGTTGAAAATGCATGCTCCTCTAGTTCAACAAGGCTTCTTGAGGCTTTAGAAGGAGATTTCAAGTCTGAAAAATCCATTGCTAAAAATGACAAGATTTCATTGTTAAAAAATATTCTTAATGTAATTGTTCTAAGTCTTGGTGACAAGGTCCTGAGGCAAGTTTCGAAAGTGAAGACTGTAATAGGATTATTGATGAAGTTTGAAAGGTGTTATACTCGTTCAAGATAAGTAATGACAAGGTTGTTAGTGAACAACTGAACGAATTTAATAAATTGATAATGATCTCAAGAACATTGATGTTCAAATTGATGATGAAGATCAATTACTATTGTTACTGTGTGCTTCGTCAAAGACGCATGATCATTGTAAGGAAACTTTGTTGTATAAGAGAGAAAGTCTTTCTCTTGAGAAGGTTTAGGTTGCTTTTGAACTCGAAAGAGTTGAATGAGAGGTTTGATGTGAAGACGTCAAATTTTGGAGTTGGCCTAGTAGCAAAAGGAAGATTGTCTAACCATAAAAATGGAGGGAAAATTAGATGGAGATTTAAGTTTAAGACTCATGGTAGGAAGGTATTGAATTCTTTCAAATGTATAGTCTGGTGGAGCAGCTCTGGTGGAAAACAATTATGAATCATCAGAGGTTCTCATGGTGTCGAGTAGTGCTGATGATTGTGAATGAATTTTGGACTTTGGTTGTTCATTTTATATGACACCAAATTATCTATGGTTTCAACAGTTTTCATAACTTAAAGGAGGGTTTGTTCTTGGTGATAACAAGTCATGTAAGATAAATGAAATTGGAGCAATGAAGTTTCGTCTTCATAATGAAACTTAGAGATATACCTAACTTTAAGAGAAATCTAAAATCCTTGGGAGAACATGAAAAGAATGAATATGTTTTTAAAGGTGAAAAAAGGGTTGTGAAGGTGTTGAAGGGATAATGGATCTAGATTCTAAAAACAACAATTAATGCTTTTGAATAAGCATGAGTAATCAAATGAAATAAAGCATCTCGATAAGATCCCATACCTATAGGTAACATCATATAACCCAATTGAGACATTATAGAATAGGCTAAATTTTTCTTAATATCTTTTTGAGAAATAGCTAAAGTAGCTCATAATATTAATGTTATTAGACCTATAAAAGCTATTGTGTTCGTTATTTCGGGTAGAACTACGAAAAGAGGAAGAAGTCAAGCCATAAGAAAAATTGTTGCGGCTACCATAGTAGCAACATATATAAGGGCAGAAATTGGAGTAGGCCCCTCCATAACATCAGGTAGCCATATATGAAGAGGAAATTGGACCGAATTGGCAATTGAGCCACAAAATAGAAAGATGGCAAACAAAGTAACAAAAAAAAGACTCATTTCATTTTTAGAAATAAAATTATTTATAATTTGAAACAAATGCCGAAATTCCAAACTACCCGTTATCCAATAAATACCTAGGTGTGAGAAAGAATGACCTATATGCCTTGGATGATGTTGTAATTTTTGCTATTGAAAATACCTTCTATTCCAAAACTGAGTTATGACACAAAAGATTAGGTCATGTAAGTGAAAAAAGGGCTTGTGGAGCTAGACAAACAAGGCTTGTTTAGAAGTGATAGAATTTACTAGTTGGAATTCTGTGAACACCACGTCCAAGGGAAAACATGTAGAATTTCTTTTAACATGGGGTCAACAAAGAATGAAGTGGACCCTTAATTATATTCATGTTGATCTATGCGGCCCATCTCCTACTCCATCACACTCAGGTGTCAGATATTACCTATCAATTGTTGACAAATTTTCAAGGAAGCTGTGGGTCTACCCTCAGAAGATCATGGATGAAGCGTTTGAAAATTTTAAGAATCGGAAGCATCTAGTCAAAAAATTAAACTGTTGGCACCTCATGTCATTTTTAAACTGCACCACTATACATGTGTTTGGTTTGTATGAGAAATGTCCTTAGTGGGAAGTTGTAAGATAATTATTTTTTGTCTTGTACTTACTTAAAAAAAAATTGCTTTCTAAATTAGTTTCTATTATTGTTAAATAGTTTCTAAATTGGTATTTAATTAGCTACCAAAGTTTTAACTACCAATTATTTAGATTCTAAATTTGGTAGCAAAAATCCTGTAAGCTAATTAGATACCAATTTAGAAACCATTTAACAGTAATAAAAACTAATTTAGAAACCATAAGTTTTTTTTTAGTTTCTAAAACGGTCTCTAATTTAGTCACTATAACAATTAATTATTTTTTATATCTAAAATTAGTTTGTATTTCATAATTTTCTTCTATTAACAGTGGTAATGGAGACAAGTGAAAACAACAATGTTAGAACGAAGTAAGAACTAATGCAAAATGATGATAATAGAGAAAAAGGTTGAATAGTAGTGAAAATTTAGTCACTTGTTTTTTGTTTGCAGGTTTGCTTGGTGTATTTGGTGTTTGTGCTTCGAGTGGCTTGGTGTATCGTTCGTGTTCCACAAGGACCCTTTGACAAACTTTTCACAGTTCAGGATGAGTCAGGCTTCTGAGTCTGTTAATGATGTCTGGAGTGCAA
>Ga0123342_1005431_pt1 | contig 18460 bp, 15 predicted proteins | sample Turbeawhitnodule_FD_89960 | JGI IMG/M metagenome (GOLD analysis project Ga0123342, IMG submission 89960) | Root nodule microbial communities of legume samples collected from Mexico - Turtle bean Mexico white nodule | ecosystem: Host-associated > Plants > Roots > Nodule | place: Mexico: Nepantla...
AAATCAGTGAAAAACTCAAATATGTTTTTCTTTGATTAAATCTCAGTTCTTGTTTGTTACATAATCTGAACAAACTATTTATTGCTTTCAAAGACTGGTCAAAGCATTTAAAACTGGAGCGTAATCAGTTATAAAATCATTTAATGCTCAATCAAAGCACAAAACAGTTTTCTGTTATCGTCCCAAAACAAACAATCGGTTGAATACTCGAATCAATCGGTTGTTTTGGTTTGACAGCAAGTCAACCATCAAAAACAGTTTTTAGCCTTTCTAAAAACACCTAAGTATAAAACAATCGGTTGTTTCGACAAAACAACAGGTTGTTTTTCACTTAGTTTGAAAAACACTTTCAATTAAAAGGTTTAAGAATGTTTAAGCTTTGGATTCAATCAAGAGTGGATTTACACATATAATCTACCCCATATCCTATTCTAAAACACCTCAGCAACAACAAGCACATCCAGCCTTCCATCAAACTTCAAAGGGTTTGGATTCTTCAAAGCTTGAACACACTTGATTCAACAAAAGCTTCTTTATGCCATATGGTTAGCATACTCCCAGCCTTATTTATGCCTTCATTATGTAGCCATCCTCTGTTACTACCCCCCACATAGAAAATCATCTAGCATTCAATAAAGAAATTGTTTTTGTTTCTTGTATACCCATTATTCATGCTCCTTTTTTGGAAATTATTTGTCTCAAATATCTCGTTTTAGTGACACCTCCTTACCCTCTAATGTTCAAACTTATAATTATCATAAAAATCGATTTTTGTTACCCTCTTCGCCCCTTTTCATAACCTCTATATTCCTCTGTTCCATATGCTTTAACTCTTTAATTACCTCCTCCTCATCTCCACATGTTATTCCTATTTATTTGCTTAGCTCCCATAATGTGATTGGTTCAACTATATCTACAGAATTCCAAAAACGTCTATTGTAATTAATAATATCACCATCAGATATAGAATGACACACTAAATTTATAGCTAACCTGAACGTACTATTGTTCCCAAAATGTAGGGGTTCCGTTCCTTATTTTTTTTCCAATAGGGCTGCATACTTAATTTCACCACTTCACACAACCTACACCACCAATGCTCTCGTGGAGGAGTAATAAAATTACCTCCCATCGTGACTCTATCTTTTTCTAAGAAACGTGATAGAAGTAATGATGGAAGAGGGCCAAGCACAACCTCACATAAAAAGACAAGAGCCAAGACATGAGCATCCAAAGCCAAACCAAGAGCGTCTAGGCCAAGCAAATCCATGAAGATTTGTATATGCTACATGAAGGCCCATTAAGGGTAGCTTGGTATTAGTTGTGGTGTAAATAGCATAAACTTGATTCCATGAGACTTGACTTAGATTTGCTAAAGATTTGGTCACATTCTAGAAGGATTCCCCACTAGGTCGGCCATGTGCCATGTGATGTAATTTGCATTTCTTTTTGCTTAGCATTAGGGTTGCATTATGGTCCTCCTTAGCCTATAAAAGGAGAAGCCAACACCTTGTCTTTTCAAGACTATTTTGAGTAATGAAATGCTGCTCAAGTACCATTCAAATTACTCCCTTGCCAAATTCTCTCTAGAATTAGGTTTTTAGTCTTCAATCTTCACCCTCAAATGGAGATGGCCGAACCACTCCAACCTTCACTACTCCTCATGCACCTTCAAGGCACCCACACTTCCTAGGAAGGCCTTGTTCCACTCTCCTCCACTAAGCTTCCACAACCATCATCATCAAAATCAAAGAAGAGCTCATAGGAATGCCATCAAGTAAAGGATCTTTTGCTCCTCTACCTCCTTCCCTTTCTCGGTTACCTTATTGATGAGCTTTATTTAAGAGCCTTTAATTGCTAATGGTTCTTTATTGCTCTCGGCGACAGTGGAGACCTGGTGGCGGGTAACCATGACCTACGTTTGGATTCTGATGACTCACTTTATTCAGGATCATGTCAGTAATGGAGATTGTGAAGTGAAATTCATTGAAACAGAAAAGAAACTGGCAGACATTTACACCAAGCCTTTTCTAAAGGAGAGCTTGAAGCCTTTGATGACTCCAAATCTCCATGAATTTCCTGAAGGCTGATAGTAGCTTAGTTGGGTGTGTTCAGGGGTAGTTTGAATTTGTTAATTCACTCGTAGTTTGAATCCAAAGCTGGTTTAATTCAAATTTTTAAAAAGAGTGTTTTATGAAGAAGCAGAAAAACAACCAGTTGTTTTATCGTTTCAATCGGTTGTTTCATACTTAAGGTTTTTTAAACTGGTTTTGGCATATTTGAATTTGGTTGACTTTGTTGTCAAACCAATTCAATGGGTTATTTCGACAAAACAACCGACTGTTTTTTTAACTGTCTTAACAGAATTCTGTTAAGTTGGTTAAATATGATTTAAATGATTTGAAACTGATTTGGCTTTTATAATAAATGTTTTCAACTGCTAATTGGAGTGTAAATGTTTTATTTTACGCCCTAGCATTAAATTTTAAGATCAGTTTGTGAAATAAAGTTTTCTCCAAGATTGCTTAAGGCTTTGGATATTTCTCTAAAGAGTGAAGTAGGATTTGTTGTCTACTTTGATTTGATTTGTACCAGGTGTGATCAATCCTATTTTCTTTCTTAATCTATAATTCTGTAAGAGTTGGTTTTTACAAAGTTAGAGGGTGTTCTGATCTGTGTTGTGATTGTGGTGTGCCAAAGGAAGTGTGTGTTCTTGAGGGGATCAAGATCACTTCTTTGGTGGTTGTGTTTGTAATCTGGTTTTTGATTACTTAGTGGATACCCAGAGGTTTTTGAGAACTGGATGTAGCTCTTGGTATAAGAGTGAACCAGTATAAAATTGTTTGTGGGATTCTTTCTCTCCCTTAACTCTTTTATATCTAGTTTTAGTTGTTTTTATACTCTACTGATAAAAACAACCGGTTAAATTTCTGGAATTCAACTAAAACTGTTCTTTCATTCCTTTGGTTGTGATTCTTCTTTGACTTTCTTTTTACCTTCAAACTTTGTGAAAAATGTTTGAAAACAATTCACCCCTCTCTTGTTTAAGGCCTTCAATTCTAACAATTGGCATCAAGAGCTAGGTTCTTGAAAGATATTCAAGTTGATCAAAAAATTCTGAATTGATGGCTGATAAACTACCTTTTGGGGAAGGTGCTTCTATAAATAGACCACCATTGTTTTTTGGTGTGAATTACCAATTTTGGAAGGTACGAATGAAAATCCTTGTTGAATCTATTGACAAAGGTATTTGAAATGCAATTAAAAATGGACCTTTTATTCCCATGGTTGAAAATGAAAAAGTTATTTCTAAAAAACCTTGGTCCCAATGGACTGAGGAAGAAAGTAAGAAAGCTCAATATGATTGCATTACTAAGAACATTATCACATTTGCTTTAAGTTCTGGTGAGTTTTTCAGGATATCTCAATGTGAGTCTGCAAAGGAAATGTGGGACACTCTTGAGGTGACTCATGAAGGGAAAAATGATGTGAAAAGGGCAAGAAAGCATACTCTCATACAAGAGTATGAGATGTTTAGAATGCAGAAGGGTGAAACCATTGTTGAAGTACAAAAACGGTTTACTCACATAGTAAATCATCTTATGAGTCTTAGGAAAACTTTTGATAAAGAAGAACTTAACATCAAAGTTCTCAAGTGCCTTGATAAGTCATGGCAGCCCAAAGTCACTTCCAAATCTAAATCGACGGATCTCACCTCCATGAACATTGCCTCATTGTTTGGAAAGCTAAGAGAGCACGAGTTGGAGATGGATAGGCTGAACCTTCGAGAAAATGAGGACAAACGTGTCAAAACAATTGCACTGAATGTTGTTGGGAACAAAAGTTGTCAAAACTCAAGTGATGAAAATGATGAGGAAACATTTTGCTTGTTGTTCAAGAAATTCAACAAGTTCCTCAAGAAGAGAAATAACAAGAATCACCTATCTAACAGGTATGACAGCAAGAAATCTATCAAGTTTAATTCTAACAAATATACTTGTTTTTGGATGTGGTGAACAAGGTCATATTAAAACTGAATGTCCTAACAAAGAGAGGAAAGACTTCAAGAAGCATGAGAAGAAAGGAAAATCAAGAAGAATTTACAATGATAACTCCTCAAGCTCCTCTTCAAGTGAAGAAGAAGAAGCAAATTTGTATTTAATGGCAAGGCAAGAAAGTGACGCAAGTAGTGTAAGTTCCAGCTCTTCTATTGATAGTGAAAATTATATTCAACTTCTCAATGTTTTTAAAAAAACACATGAAAACGCTAACAAATTGGCTCTTTCAAACAATAGGTTAAGAGGGTTGAATAACTGGCTGGAAAAGAGAGTTAAAGTCTTGGAAGAAGAACTGGAAAGATTGAAAAATGATTTTGAAAATCTGGAACAGTCTTACAAAAGATCTTCTTACGAGAATGACTCAAATGTTTGTAAAAATTGTGAATCTCTTGAAATGAAGATTCACTATCTTGTGAAAATTGGGGATATGCTTTCAAAAGGAAAATCAAACTTTGAAACTGTCCTAGCATCTCAAAATTATGTTTTTGGGAAATCTGGGGTGGGCTTTAATCCACAGAGTAAGAAGAATGGTGTTTCAAAGCCTTATTCAACTGTCATAAAATTTCAACCGGTTGAAAAATCGAAACAACCGGTTGTTACTTGCTTCTATTGTATGAAAAGAGGCCATTCTGTTAGGTACTGCAAAATTAGGAAATTTTTTGTTCCTAAAGGTGTTATGAAATGGAATTAATGATCATGGACCCATATTTGTAAGGGGACCAAATCTTGTTGCTTATTTTTGTCTTATGTAGGATCCCTTAATAGAAAAAACAACACATGTGGTATCTTAACAGCGGATGCTCCAAGCATATGTATGATAGGGGAGAAATCCAAGTTTATCAATCTTAATCTAAAGCAAGAAGGGCATGTAACCTATGGGGACCACAATAAAGGAAAGATTCTTGGGAGAGGCACCATTGGTGACAAGAGCAACTTCCTAATTCATGATGTTCTATATAGAAGGATTGAAGCATAGTTTACTGAGCATTAGCTAGCTATGTGATCAAGGTTATCAAGTAACCTTCAAATCTAGCACCTACGAGATTCGTCTTCCAAATTCACATAAAGTATTGTTGATTGGTAAAAGAATCAACAATGTTTACTTACTTGGTATCTCACATCCTTCTTCCATTGGTTGTCTTTTAACCAAATATGAGAAATCATGGTCATGGCATAGAAGAATAGCTCATATTCACATGTTATATTTAAATAAACTTATTTCTAAAGATCTTGTTGTAGGATTACCCAAGCTCAAGTTTGAGAAAGATCATATTTGTGAATCTTGTCAAAGGGAAAACAAATTAAACACTCTTTTAAATTGAAAAAATATGGTTTCCACTTCAAAGCCCTTTGATCTGCTTCACATGGATCTTTTTGGTCCTTCAAGAACTATGAGCCTTGGGAAACTACTATGCTTTTGCTGTTGTTGATGACTTTTCCATGTTTACTTGGACACTCTTTCTAGAATCAAAGAGTGATACTTTTGTTGCCTCCAAGAAGCTTGTTAAGAGGTTGCAAAACACCAGCTGCAGCAACATTTGTTCTATCCGAACTGATCATGGTAGAGATTTTCAAAATGAAATATTTAGTTCATTTTGTGAAAAGCTTAAAATCCTCCACAACTTCTCTGCTCCAAGAACTCCTCAACAAAATGGAGTTGTTGAAAGGAAGAACAGGTCTCTTGAAGAGCTTGCAAGGACCATGTTGAGTAAATCTTCCTTGCCCAAGTACTTTTGGGCGGATCTTGACAGCACTGCTTGTTACGTCATGAACAGGGTTCTCATAAAGTCTATCTTGAAAAAGACTCCATATGAGTTATTCAATGGTAGGAAACCAAATATTAGTCATATAAAGGTATTCAGATGCAAATGCTATGTTTTGAATAATGGTAAGGAAAGTCTTAGAAAGTTTGATGAGAAAGCTGATGTTGGTATTTTGTTTTTTTTTTGGTTATTCCTTATCTAGTCATGCTTATAGAATATATAATAAAAGACTCATGACTGTAGAAGAGTCTATACATGTTATTTTTTATGAAACTAACCATGCAGAAAAAGAATATCAAAGAAATCTTGCAGAGGAAGATGAACAGATCACTACCTTGAAAAATCTGGAGAATTGTCCAAAAAAATAATCGACTGTTTTTGCGAAACAACCGGATGAGTTTCTGTAGCAGGATGAATTACCCCAATAATGGAGAATTCCTAGGAATCTTTCTGTGGAAAACATTATTGAACAAATTCAGAAATGTGTGTCTACCAGAATAATTGTCTCAAACTACTACAAGCACATGGCCTTTGTCTCTCAAGTTGAGCCTAAGACAATTGGTGAAGCTCTTAAGGATGAAAGTTGGATTGTTGTTATGCATGAGGAGCTTAACCAATTTACCAGAAATGATGTGTGGACTTTGGTTCCTAAATCAGATTAGATGAACATCATTGGAACCAAGTGGGTATTCAGGAACAAGATAGACAAATCTTGAGTGATCACAGGGAACAAAGCTAGACTATTTGCAAAAGGGTACAACCAAGAAGAGAGGATTGACTATGATGAAACATTTGCTCTAGTAGCCAGATTGGAGGCTGTAAGGTTGTTGCTTGCCTTTGCATGTATGAGTGGGTTCAAATTATTTCAAATGGATGTTAAGAGTGCCTTCTTGAATGGAATCATAAATGAAGAGGTATATGTATCACAACCACCTGGATTTGAGGATCATTTGCTTCCCTATCATGTGTATAAGCTGAAAAAGGCTTTATATTGGCTGAAACAACCTCCTAGATAATGGTATGAGAGGCTTAGCAATTTCCCCTTGTCTCATAGGTATGAACGAGGGAAAATTGATAAGACTCTTTTCATTAAGAAGTCTAATTCTACTATTATTTTAGTACAAATATATGTTGATGATATTATTTTTGGTGCTACTAATGATAGCTTGTGTAAAGAGTTTGTGGCAGCTATGCAAGAGGAGTTTGAGATGTCAATGATGGGTGAGTTATCTTTCTTCTTGGGATTGCAAGTCAAGCAAACTAAGGATGGCATTGTTCTATGTCAATCTAAGTATTGCAAAGATATTCTCAAAAAGTTTAAGATGGAAAAGTGTAAAGCTACAACAACACCTATGTCTACAAGCTGCTACATGAGTGTTGATGAGGCTGAAACAACAGTGGACCAAACTAAATACAGAGGGTTGATAGGCAACTTACTTTATCTCACTGCAAGTAGGCTTGATATCATGTTTGTGGTTTATCTTTGTGCAAGATTTCAATCTAGTCCAAGGGAATCTCATTTTAAAGCTGCCAAGAGAATCTTGAAATATCTAAAAGGAACAAAATTTGTGGCTTTATGGTATCCTTCACACTGTCTTATACATTTAGTTGGATATTCTGATTCTGATTTTGCAAGATGTAAATTGGATAAAAAGAGCACAAGTAGGACTTGTCATCTACTTGGCTCAAGTCTTATATCTTGGCACAGCAAAAAGCAAGCTTGTGTGGCCTTGTCAACTACAGAAGTTGAGTACATTGTTGTTGTGCACAAATTCTTTGGATCAAACAGCAGTTGGAAGATTTTGGACTGCAAGTTAGCAAGGTGCATTTGCTGTGTGATAATACAAATGCTATAAATCTCACCAAAAATCAGATTCATCACTCCAGAACAAAGCACATTGAGATCCGACATCACTTTATTCGGTATCATGTAAGTAATGGCGATTATGAAGTGAAATTCATTGAAACAGAAAAGAAACTGGAAGACATTTTCACCAAGCCTTTGCCAAAGAACAGGTTCTTTCTCTTAAGAAATGAATTGGGAATTGTTGATTCTAAAAACCTTTCTTAAATTTGATATTGTCAAACTATTTTTATACTCTTTTACTCTATTTGTGAAGACAAATAGGGAGAAAATATGTTGGTTTATTGTTGTTTGAAACTGGTTTTGTGTTGATATATAGTTGTGCAGGAAACTTTGAATTTTACTATTACTTACACTAGTTTTTCACACTGGTTTTGTTGATTTTCTTTGTGGAAATCACATAGTGAAAACTGGTTCAATAGAGTAAGAGATTCTGAATGAAATTATTCTCTAGTACTACTGTTTTGATTATTTTGCAAGTACCTTTAAATTCAAACAGATCTCAACAAAGCAAACCAGGGATTTGTCTTCATCAAATAGAGGGAGATTGTTAAAGATGAGCTTTGATGACTCCAAATCTCCATGGATTGCTTGAAGGCTGATTGTAGCTTAGTTGGGTGTGTTCTGGGGTAATTTGAATTTGTTAATTCACTCTTAGTTTGAATCCAAAGCTGGTTTAATTCAAATATTTTTCAAAAAAAAAGTGTTTTATGAAGAAGAAAAAAAAAACAACCAATTGTTTTATCATTTCAATCGGTTGTTTAATACTTAAGGTTTTTAAAACTCATTTTGGAAGATTTGAATTTGGTTGACTTTGCTGTCAAACCAATTCAATCGGTTATCTCGACAAAACAACCGACTGTTTTTTTAACTGTCTAAACAAAATTCTATTAAGTTGGTTAAATCTGCTTTAAATAATTTGAAACTGATTTGGCGTTTATAATAAATTATTTCAACTTCTAATTGGAGTATAAATGTTCTGTTTTATGCTCCTAGCATTAACTTTTAAGATCAGTTTGTTAAATCAAGTTTTCTCCAAGATTGCTTAAGGCTTTGGATATTTCTCTAAGAGTGAAGTAGGACTTGTGTACTTTGAGTTTATTTGTACCAGGTGTGATCAATCATATTTTCTATCTTCATCTGTAATTCTGTAAGTACTGGTGTTCACAGTGTCAGAAGGTGTTTTGGTCTGTGGTGTGCCAACGAAAGTGTGTGTTCTTGAGGGGATCAAGATCACATCTTTGGTGGTTGTGTGTTTGTAATCTGGTTTTTGATTACTTAGTGGATACCCAGAGGTTTCTGGGAACTGGATGTAGCTCTTGGTATAAAAGTGGACCAGTATAAAATTGCTTGTGTGATTCTTTCTCTCCCTTAACTCTTTTATATTTGTTTTTAGTTGTTTTTACACTCTGCTGATAAAAACAACCAGTTGAATTGCAGAAACAACCGATTGAATTTCTGGAATTCAACTAAAACTGTTTTCTATCTTGTGTTATTTCATTCCTTTGGCTATGATTCTTCTTTGACTTTCTTCATACCTTCAAACTTTGCGAAAAGCATTTGAAAACAATTCACCCCCCTCTTGTTTAAGGCATTCAATTCTAACAATCATGAGTGGGTAATTCTACCCTTTGGGATTGGGAGTAATTTGTTCAAACTCTTATGTATTAAGGCGATATCTGAACCTAATATTCTATTTTTGATTGATTATTGGTATTATTGTTTTGCTTCTAATTCTTGACCTAGAATCTTAAATTTGACTGGAAAGTACTTCTAGGGTTCTTACCTAAATGATAATACTTAACATATTTGAGTGCTAGGAATAGACTTTTAATGTTAATCGCTATAAACTTATGATCTTAATAATAAGTTGTTTTTATAAATATGCGAGAAATCGATATTTAGGAAGCATCTTAATAATTTTATATGCCAGAAATCAATATAAATGATTTTTATACGAACATCAATATCAATTTAAGGGCCTAATATTACCATGTTAATCAAAATACAAAAGAGTGAGAAAGATGAAAACCAATCCCTATTTTTCCAATTGAAGCAATAAATTCTTTGACGTGTTTTCTTATTAATCATTGTCATCACAACAACTTTCAACACACTTTTATTTTGTTATATATTTAGTGAATATTTTACTTGACAATTCAACTGTTCCTTGTGAGTTTGATATTCATCCCTAGGGACACATTATTATTTCTAATAACACGATGCACTTTCTGTAAAAAGTCATCAAGTTTTTAGTGCCATTGCCGGTGAACTTTAATTTTTTACTATAAATTTCTAAATATTTTGAATATTGTAACTGTTTTTACTTTTGCTAATAGTTCTAAATTTTTGCTTATATTTCTTTATGGTGTTTATATTTGTTACTGTTTTTATTTTGCTTTATTTAAAAAATATTTTATTTTGTTTATTTTATTATATTACAATTTCTTTTTATTTTCTTGTAATTTGTGTTCTCGTCGGTTGACTCAGCCGTCGTTGACTTTAAAGACAGATGGTGGCTCCTCCTATTTCTAATGACTTCTGCTCTCTCCTCGGTGATCGGGAGTGGTTCCGTTGAAACATAGGGAGTCCTACCTGTTGATTGCACTCCGACGATCAAGTTAGTACTGGCTAAGAAACAATAAGTATGTAAAGCAGTTTCAGTCTTAGAAACGGCGTACCTTTCTAGGGTTCTTACCACCCTTTATATATGTTGTATCTAGGTCAACTCCCTGTCCCACGAGGATCTTTCCTTAAGTGGAATTAGGGTTACTGGCGAGGCATCTTGTGACGCGTTGCACAATCTTAGCGCAACCGCTACATAGGACTTTCCTCTTCTGGAGTGCAAAATCTTAATATTATGGCCACCACGGTACTAACTCATGCACTGGCGCTGCGGGGCCATCTGTTTTATGGGTGCCCTAAGTATTTACGTGCCATGCATGCAGTCTCCCCTTGGAAACCCTAACCCTTACGGGCCTTAGCGCCTCCAAGGGATACTTACTTGTGCTAGACCTGAACGTACTATACACACCACATGCATGAACTCTCCCGTGACTTAGGTCCTTCTTACATTCGGGTGATAACTCATTATTATTTCTGGAGCCTACTTACATGGCTCATTAATGCGACCAAACCACAAAGGTCCGATGTCAATGTCCGACACCGATGTCTGACGTTGATGTCTGAGGTCTGGCCAGTACAATTTGCTTTTATTATTTTAAACTTTATTTTGAAATTATTTTCTTTTATTTTTTCTATTTATTTTTTATTTTTTTTAATTTATTTAATTAGAATTTAATTTTCTATTTTTTAAAAAAATTAAAAAGAAAAAAAAATAGTCTGTTAGTGCTAGTGAATCCTTGTGCTGGCCCTTGAATTAACTGTCTTATATGATATTGAGACGTCAAATTCCCAAAGACCAATTATTGTTTGAAGCAAAGATTGAAAGGGTAGATAAAAGAAAAAGAAAGACAAAGACAAAAAGAGAGGCAAGGAAACACTAGAGAGGAATCCTCAACTACTTATATTTTCTGACTAATATTTTTTCAGGAGGAAAGCAACATGGCAGAAGAGCAAGCACCACCTCCTACGAGGACACTTGGAGATTATGTCATGTATCAAGGGCCAAAGCATTTTTCTAGTATTGCAATACCTACCACCACTAGGGCCTTGGAGATGAAACCCGCTTTCCTTAGTCTCATCAGTACCCACCAATTAACAACAATAGATCATGAGGATCCATATTCACATTTGTGTACAATTTATGAATTGGTGGGAACAATGGGCTTTAAATCAGGTGATATTGAAAATTTTTATATGCGCTTGTTTCCTTTTTTATTGACAAGAAAAGCTATAGAATGGCTCAAATCACATCCAAATCAAAGCCTCACTAGCTGGAAGGATGTATAGGAGAAATTTCTACAAAAAAAATTCCCAATCTCTCGCTACATCAAAGCAAAGTCTGAAATCTCTATGTTCAGACAAGGAGCGGATAAATCCTTTTGTGAGACATGAGAGAGATTCAAAATGATGCTGAGAAAAGGACAAAATCATGGGTTTGAAGATATTTCTCAACTGAGAATATTCCTTAATGGTCTCAGATCTGACACAAAGATGTTACTAGTTGCCGCAACTAGCGGCACCATGATGGTTGTTGATGTTGAACAAGCGATAAGGATTATTGATGCACTAACGTCAACTAATTATCAAGTCCAACATGATAGACAAGGTATTCAGAAGAAGGGGTTGTTAAAGTTGAATAATTCAGATGCACTCTTAGCTCGAAATAAAATTCTGACTCAACAGATTGAGACTTTAATCGTACAAATGGCTAAATATCCTCAACAATTACAAGTCGTGCAATTAGATATCCACCTTAGTGTGAGATTAGAAATCATAGTAAGAGGCTAGAGAGACATTGTATTCCATCCTTGTTGGGTGAGATTGAGTGTTATCCTCATAAAGTGAAAGAAACAAATATTGTAATCCTACTTTCATAGTGAAGGCATTTTCTGGACTAGGTCTCGTGGATTTTTTATCTCAAGTTGAGAAGGTTTTCCCACGTTAAAAATTCTCAGTGTCATTATTCTATTTTTCTCTATTTTCTTTTATTTGTTTATTGCTTCCGCAAGTGCCCATTTTGTATCTACACCAAAGAGGGAGAATTTGTTCTAATTTTTCCAACATTCCCTAATCCACCAGGAACTGCATTGTCTTCATCAACTCATGTCTATTCTTTTCCCTTATACATAAAGAAAGGTATGTAGGTGTGTTGTCTATTTAGCTTGAGGAAGAACCTTGTCTTATGAGTAATGTTGGAATGTACAGAGTCATAAGTAAATATTCGAGTTGAGGCACGAATGTTGTATAGCTTAATGGATCCTTTCATTCATTATAGTTATCACTTCGTTCAAGACGAATAAGATCAAGCTCATATGAGACTTGCTTGTAATTAGGTCTTGATGATAGAATCCATGGAAGAAGTAAGTTCACTTGATTACCTACAACAATCATCTCTGATAGACTGTCATGGATGACAAATGGGGTGTCATCTTCATAATTTGAATTCATTTACCAAATATTTGCATTTGTTTTTTCGTCGGTTAGACAAAACTTAAGGAAAAGGAATAAAAGACAAACAAGAAAAGCTTAAGCACGAAAAGCTAAACCAAATTTAAGAAAGAAATTATGACAAAACTTGAAGAAAGACAATCAAGAAAAAGGCACACAAAAAGGACTCAAAGATACTTACTAAAATTTTAACAATGAAACTTTTTTTCTTTAGAAATTGCTAAAGCAAAAGGATAAAAATTCCATAATGGTTGACATCAATTTGCCAATCAAGTTAAATCCTAAATTTGGAAAATGTTTTTCTTTGGTAATTGTTACCACAAATTTGCGTTTTCACTTTTTTTTATACTAGTATTTTTTTAAAATTATGGAAATGAAATGTACATAGTTTTAATCATGCATAATTTCCAATAACTCCAATTTTCATAAAAATTTTGGAATTCAATATAATTAAACACTTGAAATATTTTATTTGGAACTTTAAATCTACTTCTACTAAAAACAAGTTTCTAATTACTTCTCAAAGTTTAAAAATTAAAAGCAAAGTAAATAGAATCAAAGTAAGAACTCCTAGAACTAGGGGTGGCAATGCGGTCTGGCCCGCCCTGCATAGGCCCGCCCCACACTTGGTCCGCAAAAAGCGGGTTGGGTTGGCCCGCCTTGCATAGAATTTGCGGGCTGATTTTTCTAGCCCACCCCGCATAAGGGTTGGCCTGCGGGCTTGCGAGCCAGCCCGCATAAGAAATATTTATTAAAAAAATAATTTTTTAAATAAAAATTTTGAATTTTTTTATTTAGATGCTTTAGGTAAATGGTCTCATAATATTATTTTCATGAAACATGCGTAGTAAGATGTTATTAAAAATTTCGGAATGTAAAATATGAGGCTACAACAAGAAAATATGGAGGTGTAGAAAAAAAAATTATACATTTTAAAGTTATGAGGGTTATGCGGGCCAACGGGTTGAAATAAGCGACTCGCCCTGCATTTTTTTCAGCAGGCCACCCCTACCTAGAACACTAATGAACATATGACTCAAAGCAAAATGCAAGAACACAATAAGACCAAAAAAATAACAATCCAAAAGCGATACAAAGCTATGGAAAATAAAATGGCTGAATGAAAATTGCAAGGAAAATAAAGGGCTAAAAATTAAATTGCAAGAATGTAAAGACAAGAATTTAAAGGTACTTGAATTTAAAGACAAGAAATTAAAGGTGCTTGAATGCAAAGAATGTAAAGTGTCTATCGACTCAAAGCAAAATAATCTAAAGAACCTAAGCTCTGATAACCACATGATGTGAGTTCATTTTAGGATTGTTCATTTAGGTGACACTTTAGATTTATGATTAAGATTTTAAGACAATTAAAGAGTGAAAACCTAAGGAAAATCCCCATTAGACATTAACTTAACCAAGTGGTTAAGTAGATGTGAAGGTTCATTTCACAAAGGCAAAAGGAAAATACAATTATATGGTGAAGATGATGACAAGATATGGTGCGAAATTACATAAGGAAAACAAAAGCAACATGTAAAAACCGAATAGACATAATGAAGCAAAATAAGAACATGTTTATGAATAGAATGGAATGATAATGGAAGGAAAAGATGAAGGAAAAGGAAGCTTATGATAAAAGGAATTGAGAAAGGTTGCATGCCATTAGGATGGTGAAATGACTCCAAGATAAGTGAAGGTTGCATGCCATTAGGATGGTGAAATGACTCCAAGATAAGTGAAGGATGCCGCCACTTGAGAGCTCTCAAAAACTCACAAGATAATACTAAGACTAAGAGGACAAGCCTCACTAATCATTCACACACAAAAATGTGCAGAGTAACTCTATTTCATTCAACTTGTAAAATACACTAGGTAGGCCTCCTATTTATAGGTGAAGGAGCCTTGGAGAACAAGCTAAAGGGGTAGAATGGGAAAAGGGAAAAAATGGGCAGTCTTAAGGTTTGACTTAGTCAAACCCGCATCCTAGGCTTGTTCTTCTAGAAACTAGGTCAAAATGTCTTCCAAAAGGACTAGGAACAAGCTAAAATGCTACCTAGACCCCCTATTATACTAAAGACACCTTATTCTAGCCTATCTTTGTTATTTGGACCCCTAAAGTGAGCCCAAATTATTTACAAACATATTCTATTTTTTAAGAAGACCAAAAGGAAGAACTTTTGATATTCGGGTTTATAACTTCTTTTTCTTTTGTTGATTCTTTCTCGAGGCTTGGTGGGGCCTGGCCTTATGTCTTGAGATGATTGACCCTTTTGAGAAGTGCTTGTTGTGTCCTTAGTTATCTGTCAATTTGTTTCACTAATATTGTAAAAGTAGCATGCAACCTCCAATATTATTCTTATTAAAGTTTATTTTGTGATCGAGCACACGGTACAGAGAAGCCAATACAGTTGTGATGTGAGTTGATTTGGAGATTCATTAATTTGTGACACTTTAAGATCAAGATAAGAAGGCTTAAGGAAACATCAATGGAGTTCAATGCCTTCCAAATGATGAACCAAACTCATGAACATGAGTGTCATATCCTTACACAACAAATAGCAAAAACACAAAATAACAACAAAAGAACAAGATATGGATGCGAAAAACTTAAAGAAGACAAGAACAAGATACTTAACCAATTAAAAATAGCAACTAAACACATTTGAACATATTGAATTAAACAAGAACACAAACTACCGAATAGAATGAAAAACAAAACACAAATGACCGAATAGAATTGAAGAATAATGTGCAAAAATGGAAATGGATACGAAGTAAGAAGGAACTTATGTGGTTGTAGTCATGGAAGGGAAGAACACGCCACTTGGAGGTGATTGTTCCAAGATAAGTGCATGAATGTCGCCACTTGGAGCTTCCCAAACACTCACAAGATGAAACAAGATGAAGGAGAATAAATCTCACACAATTCTCTCTCAATTTGAGTAGAGTAATCTTTCTTAAAATTCCAATTCTGAATTTACAAGAGCATGGCACCTCTTTTTATAGTAGAAGAGGGCTGAAAATGAAAAGGCAAAATTCAAAAACAAGACCATTCAAATTCGGCGCCTAATCAAGTCACAAGGGATGTGTGACTTGATTTCTTTCTTTGGCACCTCCTAAAACTACACCTACACCTACTTTTTATGTCACATGGAAGGTGCGACTTATCTTTGTACATTTACACCTCTTATATCTATATCTACACCTCCCTTTATGTTCTACTAAAAAGACTACTCAAAAGTAATTACAAAAAGAGACATCCAATGATGCTTGTTCCAACCTCAAGTCCGTTGGACAGCATCGCTAGGGTCAATCATCGCATCTGAGGTATTGTCCGCTTTGGAGGTCGGTGCTCCGTCACGACTTTGTCCTGAAAAGCCGCCTCGGTGGGTTGAGGGAGGAGGGAGTATATAAACTGCCATTGGCCTCGACTCCTGAGCGATGTGGGACTATATTGGCGTACGGGAACAAGCCCCCCAGTCGAGGTCTAAGGGAAGCGGATTCCGCCTAGCTGAGGGGCTAAGTAGCCTCTTCGACCCCACGGTGGGCGCCAAAGTTCCACCCTCAAGTCCATTGGATAGCACCACTAGGGTCAATCACTGCATCTGAGGTATTTTCCGCTTTGGAGGTCAGTGCTCCGTCACGGTTTTATCTTGAAAAGGCGCCTCAGTGGGTTGAGGGAGGAGGGAGTATATAAATTGTCATTGGCCTCGACTCCTGAGTGATGTGGGACTATATTGGCGTACGGGAACAAGCCCACCAGTCAAGGTCTTAGGAAAGTGGATTCCCCTCAACTAAGGAGCCTCTTTGGCCCCACGGTGGGCGCCAAAGTTCCAACCTCAAGTCCGTTGGACAGCATCACTATGGTCAATCACCGAGACTATTAGGGTTGCTATGTTTTATGGAGATATACATGCTATTGAGGAAGCTCTCAAAAGATGGGGCTTACTAATGTATGGCTTGAATGTGATTCTGCCTTGGTTTGTGCTACGTTTACTGCTAGGACTAATGTTCCATAGATGCTTCGTAATCGATGGAATACTTGTCTTAATTATTGTGGGAAAACAGATTTAGGGTTACTCATATTTTTCGTGAAGGGGATGTATGTGTGATAAGTTGGCTAATTTAGGATTTATTCATAGACAATCATTTCATTGGTATAATAGGCTTCCATCTAGTCTGTTCTTAGAATTCTTTATGAATAGGTATAGTCTACCTATGTATCATTTTTGTTAACATATGAGTTTTAGTCTAGTCCCCCCATATTTTTTTGTATTTTCTTTCTTTTTTATTTTTTTTTAATAATAATTTTTTCATGTGATGGCAGATGATTGTTGTTACTTGAGGTGTCAGCCTAGCTGAGATATCAAGTTGCATAGTGATGCCTAACATTGAAGGATTTTATAAACAAAACATAATTCATGTTAACTTGGACTCAACCCATATTGCGTCCATTGGTGTTGACTTCAATTAAACCAAACTCTTCCGTCCCAATTAAAAGCTTAATTACAAAAAAAAAAAAAAAAAATTGCATGGTTATACTATCACATATAGAAAAGCTTAGTTGGGAAAACAGAAACCTTTTCCTATGGCATTTGGCGATCGGGAACAGTCCTACAATGATCTTCCTAGATGGTTGGAAGCAGTAAAAGAAAGCAATCTAGGGACAATTGTGCAGTATATTGCTTCTCCTTGTATGGTTCATGTTATTCAAGACAAATCTTGTTACACGTTGGATCACGTGTTTTGGTCTTTCAAGTCTTGTATCGACGGTTTCAATTTTTGCAAGCCCATTGTACAAGTTGATAAGACATTTCTAACCGAAAGATACCATGCAACATTGTTTATTGCAATTGCTTAAGATGGGAATCAGAACATATTTCTATTTGCGTTTACGATTATTGAAGGTGAGACTCGAGAGGCTTTGATTTATTTCTTCCAATTATTGTGATAATATATGACACCTCAAACATTTTTCTGAATGATTACTAATAGAGGAATTGGTATAATTTCAGCATTATAATCTGAAGAAGTTGGATGGGAAGGAGACGACCTTGTTTATGTGTATTGCATACGCCATAATCACATCGAATTTCAACAAAAGAACTCAAAAATGTCGAGCTCAAACAACAGTTGATTAACATGGGTAATAACATTCCTTACCTTCCCTCATAGATAATTACGACCTTTTACTCTTTAACTAATTTCATTTACTTCTTTATAATAGCTTATGAGATGAAAGAACCCATTGTACAAGCAAAGCTATCAGTTATACGATCTGAGTTCAAGCAAGTCATTTCTTGGATATATCACATACCCGTTAGAGAAATGGACTCAAGCATACGATGGGGGAAAGAGGTATGGTCATATGACCACAAATCTAGCAGAATGCATTAACTCTATGCTTGAGGGAGCTCGTTCCTTGCCAATTTTCGCTTTGGTTAAGGCAACTTTCGAGAAAACAAAAACATGGTTTGTTGAACAAAATTTCAAAATAGACATCATGTTAGGTGAAAGTCATTATTATCTAGAAGATATCATAACCTTACTTAGAAAAAATCAACAAGATTCGGCTATGTGTTTTGTGAAATGTTTATTGCAAAAATTTTGAATTTGATGTCTAAGAATTAGTCCCCCCCCCCCCCAAAAGGTCGCCAGCCCTTTAACTAAAAAATAAATTAAAAATATAGGGATGTGGTTGT
>Ga0123342_1005432_pt1 | contig 18459 bp, 5 predicted proteins | sample Turbeawhitnodule_FD_89960 | JGI IMG/M metagenome (GOLD analysis project Ga0123342, IMG submission 89960) | Root nodule microbial communities of legume samples collected from Mexico - Turtle bean Mexico white nodule | ecosystem: Host-associated > Plants > Roots > Nodule | place: Mexico: Nepantla...
AATCTGGTTTCTTGCAAAGAATTTCATTCTAGACTAAAAAGTTTGCGAAAACCATCTTTAAACAATTCACCCCCCCCCCCCTCTAGTTTAAAGCCATACATTCTAATAGAATGCAATTTGTTTAGTACAAAATCTGCATTTATCAAGATTAGCATACAACTTTTATTTTCTAAGAACATTCAAAACAACACACAAATGTTCTACATGTAATTCCAGACTAGTGCTATAGATCAAGAAGTCATCAAAATACACCACAACAAATTTGCCCAAAAATTCTCTCAAAACATGGTTCATTAATCTTATAAAAGTGCTCGGGGCATTTGTTAGCCCAAATGACATCACACGCCACTCATACAATCCATATTTTGTTTTAAAGGCAGTTTTCCATTCATCCCCTCCCTAATCCTAATTTGATGGTAACCACTTCTTAAGTCAATTTTTGAGAATATACAAGCACCATACAATTCATAAAATAAATCATCTAACCTGGGAATAGGGTGCCTATACTTGATGGTAATGTTATTTACTGCTCTACAATCTATGCACATCCTCCAAGAACCATCCTTTTTAAGCACCAAAATGACTGGAACAACACATGGACTCATGCTCTCTTGTACCCATCCTTTGTTTATCAATTCTTCCACTTGACTTTGGATCTCCTTTGTCTCTTGAGGGTTGCTTCTATAAGCTAACCCTCTTGGCCTCCTCAAGTGCCCGAGTTTTGGCACAAAATTCTTTCAATTCTTCTAGCTGCATGAATTTGGTAGCTCTTTGACACAACTCATCTAAATTCATGGCCGACTTCTTGCATAGACTATCAGAGAAAGGGCCAGGCTTGAGCGTCATTACCATGTGATGCATGGTCACCTCAGGACTGAGGTTGCGTATATTCAATGCCACCTTGCCAAACCTTAGCATGAAGGTTCATAAGGAATTTTGTCTTCTTGCCAAATGTTTACCAAAGCGAGGGATGTGAGGTGGTGTGGACGACTTGTAGTAAAATGAGCTCCAAACTTTGTCACCAATGTGTCAAAACAATCAATAGAGTGTGTTGGTATGCGAGTAAACTAACATAAAGTTGCTCCTTTAAGAGAGGTGGGGAATACCCGACACAACAACGCATCTTCTATAGTGTACAAACTAACTTGTGTTATGTATGCGTCCACGTGTTCATCCGGGTCTATAGTACCATCATACTTGTCAAGCGTTGGGTTTTTCCAGGTACTCAGCAGGGGTACCTCTAGGATGGATTCCACAAAGAGATTCCTCCAAGAGGTCGTTCCCGAGGTGCTTGTTGTTGTCGGCCGAGTATTTTCTTGATAAGAACTCCCGACTTCTTCAGTTCTCGGATTCGTGTGATGTATGTTTCTGGTTTGGGGACACTCCCCTTCTATAGTTTCTTGGAGTGTTGGCTCTTCATTAAGTTTCTGCTTCATCCGAGTGTTCTTCTTCTTTAGAGCTGTTATGTCTTCTGCGTTCTTCCTCTTCATTCCTTGAATTTCCTCATCATTTTTCTTCTTAAGCATTTCCATCTCCCTTCTCATTTGCATTATCAACGCCATTGGGTTAGGTTGGCTGGTCTCTGCCCCTCCTTGCATATTCCTGTCGTTGATTGTCATGTTCCTTATTGTTACCATGTGCACACTCTGAAAGGTTTCTTCTCAACCCCACAGTGGGCATAAAAAATGTTCTTACAAGGTCGGGTTCCTACTAGAGTACTCTTTTTGTCTTTTGCTTCCTGTCTTCACGGTCTCTAGGTGTGATAGTCTCCGATCGATTCTTCCTTTCGCTGAATGAGTGAGGGGGAACCTGCAAAGGCACTCTGACGGTCAAGTTAGTCCGAGTACAATGTGCAAGTGAGTCGAGAGAAAAAAATTACCTTTGGCGTTGGATCTCCTCTAGTATTTATACCTTTTGGACGTGTCTCAACTATCATGGGTTTGCTCGTGAGTCCAAAAGAAGACCCAATTATACCTTAATCATCATTTACATTTAAACTGACTTAATTATGATTAATGGTAAGTTTACATGTTGTGTTTGGATTAAGAAAGTCATTGGACTTTCTCGAATATTCGATCATGTCAACCTTCTCAGCAACTATCAGTAGGACAAGTTTAGTTTCATCTCTTAACAAATCAGATTTGTAATGTGACATAGTTAATAAGTAAATAGCTTTTAAAACTTTAAAAATATTATCTTCGGTTAAGGAGAAAAACAGAGGCTTGATTACCTCCTTCTATCTTTATTTTGCTTTTGATTTTAGAATATGATGTTATTTTTTAATTTTGAATTGTATAAACAAGAAGCCCACCAATATCTATTTTACATCTGTTTGTTTGTAGAAAAATTACTGTAAATAAGAAGCAGAAAATTGTTTTTCTACATGCAACTCCGAATAAAACCTAAAAAAATCAAATTTCTGCTACTTTTTTTCTTTATAATAAGTTTATATAAGCATATAAAAATGGCTAATAGGTTATGATTTTATTAAAAAGTATTCTTAGAAAAATCTAAACAAACAGTCCTATTACTATAAAAAAATCATGAAAAAATTCTTAAGTTCGTGACATTTTCGATATCATTAATCCTAAAATCCATCATAATCATAATTAATGTAATGATTGAACAGTTTACGCGTTTTAGAGATTAAATTTGCTCTATGAATAAAGTCATAGATTACGAAAAAGAAAGCAAAGGGAAGAAATTGGTGAAATGGCTAGGTGCTTCTAGACTGCTAGAGTTGGGTGGATTTTGTAGCCTCTCTAATTTCTACAAGCCCCTCACCAAAATGCTTCCACTCTCCAATATCTAAAGAATGATTTCGCAATTTCTTTCTTTTTCAAATTTTGATAACATCGAACCGAACCCCTCATTTACAATTGGAGTTTCACCTGACAAAATTATCCCATAAAACAGCCACAATTTAACCAATGTCGATTTGTTTAGTTTGCAGCATGTAAATTACACGGACAATTAGCAGGCACCTAGAAAATGCTAATACGATTTGTAAGTTGGAACCTTCAAATTTCTAATATTTAATATATTGAATAGCATGGATTACTTGCTATAAAAGAGTTGAACACATTAACTTATTGATAAACTGAGCATAATCCTTAAATGCGTATAGATACCTATACCAAGGAACACTGTACCTATATTGAAAAAGGGACAATGGCTCCCGGATGACTTTTGAACCTGCAACTCATGTGAAACGAGAAAAATACTTTTTTAGGTTTTAAATAAGATGGTATGGATCAAAATACATTCTCATATCTCTTTTCTCAAATACATTTCCAATGAATTTCTAGGATACTTCCTAAAATCTTTTTTTCCGGAATATTTTTTGGATTTTATTTTTTAGAATGTATTTTTTTATTCCGAAATTTGTTTTCCATTTGATTTTCCAATTCTATTCTGGAATTTTATTTCCAGAATATAAACACTATTCTGGAATTTCATTTCCTGAATACAAAAAACTATTCTGAACTTACTTTTCGAGAATGTATTTTTTTTAATTCCAGAATTGCTTTTCCGGAATGAAGGACAGTTCTGGAAATTTAAAAATGGATAGGATGTAGTTAAAAAAAGTCGGGTGTAGGAAGAATTAGCCTGAAAAAAGTTCTTTCTGTACATATCTAAAAAGAAAATCCAAGGGCACAGCCCATTGTTCAGATTGGCATCAATCTCCAGGATCTCGTAAGCTTTAAATTCACTTGACCTCCTCAATCTGAATTTCAGAATCAGGCGATAGTTTAAACTTGAGAATCTTGTGAAGCTGACATAAAGGTTTTACTTGCTTTGTTGGAGGTTGACTTGAATCAATTAGTCTTGTTCTAGAGAAAAGATTCACTTCAGATGATCCCGTCTCTTCATGAACCACAGGGGTATCTGCATATTATCAAATAACTTATTTTAAGCAGTTCAAAGTGGGAAGCAAATCAAATTAAAACTAGTTCCATAAAACATGAGTATCTTAACAATTGCAAAGGCATCGATCGATTAAGGGATAGCTATTCTTCTGAAAACATATATTGAATATAGAGGATATTCCTCATTGGCTAAATCTTCTACAAGTTCATTTTATTGTTTGCCAGAGACTATAATTGCTGCATGGCTGGCGAAGCAACAATTCCAACTTCCAAATATAGACTACAGTTACATGATCTATTACAGGTACATAAAATAGTACATAGGATGTCAGATGCAGAGTCAATTAACGGATGCTACTAAACATGCCGACAAATAGAGCAGCTCTGAGAATTTTGGGAAAAATGTAGATAGCAACATTGTAGTAAAGAACCCATGATTTTCGATCTCAACGAGGACAAGAATAAAACATTGTAAATCTGTTTCAGAGGTAATGCGGAAGAATCAGATTTGGAAAACAGTTATCTTCTTTTATAATGACAAAAGCATTGACTCTTTAACAACCAAGGATAGAGTATCCTCACAAGTGAGACATAATTCTAGTTTCCAAGACTAATAATAACCTTTTTTCAGACTTAGTCTGCACACGTTATCTGTAACTCACCTTGTTCGGTAAAAGCAAGACATGTGCCAATTGACTCCTCATATTCCCCAATCTGTACACAAAAAACCATAAGAAATAACAATCCTTAAATCATCATTATCCATTCCATTCAGCGAAATTACAAACAAAAATAACAAAAATTGATAGAAGCAACTTTAGCCAATTGAAACTTCTAGCTGAATCAGATCATTCAAATTATTTCCCTAATCCTATAGGTAAGCATTGAAGAAGCATACATCCAAACAAATGGACAGCTTTCATTAATCTATATAACTTCAACAGATTCCCACAAGACTACAAAAAGCACCAAAATTGCAACATATAACTTCACCCCAAAAATTCTAAACAATCAAAACCGTAAAAGCAGAAAGGCAAGGAATTTTAAAGCAGGGAACTTACCAGCTTAAATTTGTCATCAATTATCAATACTGGATTTAATGTATCAAGGCCCTATCATTAATAAAATTTAATATAAGCATACTTAACTTAGGTATGATAAGCAATAAAGATCACCAGAAAAATGCTGGTGAAACATAAAAGGAGAAATAAAAGAGAGAATCCACAGTGAAATTAAGCATGTATTTGGATACAGAATTTCACAATTTCAAAGACATTGAAATGTATTGATTTGGACAGCTTTTAAATTCAAATTGTTTCATTTTTTTAATGTTTTGTTTAGATAAGAAAATTCAAATTTATTAAATTTTATTTTATTTTGTTTGGAAAGTATTTTAATTACCACAAAAATGTCAAAACACAAAATAGAAATCTTAAACAGTTATACAGTATCATCTCATTTGAATCAAGATAAATAATCCTGTTTATCATAAAAAGAAAACGAATAATGGCACCAGGTCGAAAATCTACGTAGTTGATGAACTTGATACACATAAAGTGAAAAATATGAAGAAAGGGCAACCGGTTGGGGAACTTACGGTAAGAACATACTTGGCATTTGCTGGAAGGTTAATTAGGTTAGAAACACTGTCCAGGTCAAGTAGAACATATTCATCTTGATCCTCATGTTCATATGAAGCTGAATTTGCCTCCATATTCCTGTGCATAGATTGCAAGTAAAAACTGACACTCTGATAGCAAATCTGAAATGAAGGAACAAATAGTTTATGCCATTATTTTTGTTTTCAAATAACAATAAAAAAAATATTCCACAATATAGGTTATTTAAAGACCACAAAAAAAGTTTTCATATAAAAACAACTCGAAATTCTTGGAGTAAGTTCAAATTACAAAAACAAGAGTTGAGATTCTGTTTTTTAAATCAACCACCTCAGAAGATTACCATTTTGGGCATTTCCAGGTAACATAGACACAGGTAAAGTTAGATATTTTATAAAAAAAGGGTAAATAAATCACAAAGAGCATAAATAAGTTTGTAAAACAAATTGAGCTATGGCGGAAACTGGGATTCAGGTAATAATGCTGAATACAACTAGCAAAATTTGAAATTTAGAACCCTAAAATAATATAACAAATGTTGAGGAGACAAACACCAAAAACAAAATTCCACACAACAGCAGAGTTTCAACTGTGCTGCCATTTGTATCAAAGAGGGTGCTAGACTTGTCAAACTATAGTTTCACAATTTTTATTCAAATTTCAAATTCCATCATTAACTCATTTATTAGATGATCATTTCAATTATAATTTTGGTTTACACTATTGGTATCGCCACATGAAGCAATCCTCTTTCTATCTTTCTCTCTTTCTCAATATCCAACACAATCACACATTCAAGGCTCAAATTCAAAATTGAAACAACCCTATGACACACTAGGTGGTGAATGACTATCACAATTAGTCCACTACAAGACACACTTATTATGAAAATTACACTCGACCCGAAAGAAAATAGCTTAATCCATTTTAACATTCTGAGTAAATAAAATCCAAAACCTAACTAACTAAGGTGGTTGGTTTACTTGTGAGAAACGTATAAAAGAGGAAACGAAGAATACACCTGGAGTGATACAAATGTGAAACGCAGAAGAAAAAGCTTCGTGTTGGGTTGCGCGGCACAGCGCGGTGAGGGACACAAAAGAAGGAGAGGCTGTGGCACCAAACTACGGCAACGAGATGTTCCGATTTGGGTGAGAGGTGGTTAGGGATTGGGCGGGTTTCTCACTGCTGCAGGAAGCACACAGAAAGTAATGATAAAGATTATTTTAGTTATTCATAAATTACTTTTTAAAATATTGAAATCTAATTAAAAATTATTTATGAAAAACACAAATTATAAAAGATGAATTTAATGAACCTTACAGATAATATAATCATGGCTGAGGAAAATTTTCACTAAAAATAATATCATTTTAAATATTATTATGATTAAAAATAATTTTATTTTCTATAAAGTGCACTTTATTAAGTTTTGATATTAAAAATAACAAAGAGTTGTTAAAAATATTATCTCAATTAATTGCATGAGATAAATAAGAAAATAAGATAAAAATATTTAAAATGTGGTTTGTTTACAAAAATGTGACTTAATGAGATGAGAATAGTTCCTGAAAATAGATTTATTTAATAATAACTCTTAATCTCTAAATTTTAAATTCTAGGTTGAAGTGCAATGTTTTTCATTTTTTTTCAATAACAAAATAATGTTATGTCGAAGAATAAATTAGTTGTACGGGATCAGAACTTGTAGCGTTCAGAGCTCGTCGTTCAGGCCTCAATATTTACTTCAAGCAGGTCAGCTCGGCAAATGGGATCCACTTGTATGTCATATGGCTGGGCTCCAGGGGTGTGCTTAGCGTGACCAGATATGTGGTAAGTATGGTGGGCTAGAATGATGGGCCACGCGCTTGGAATCAGACACTTGCATAGTAACCCGTATTCATGCATCCGATACAATTCCTCATGTATAAGTTGGGCAGCGAAAAGGTGTCAAGGGATCTAGGGGTGCATTTAGCACATTCAGGTCCTGCATAGGAAAAGCCTTATGTGTAAGCCCAAGCTCAAATGCGTTAGGATTTATGAAACGTACACATGCATGGTGCGGAGGGTTGCAATTGGGGTTTGTTGCATGATATAGTCTTAAAGATAGGAACGTGAACCTGTGATTACTTGCGGTCTACACCCTATAAGCAAAGATACTTGAAAACGGCTTGGATCCTAAGAGTGGTTGCCTTGGTTGATGCCCATGTGGTTATTCTCTTAGGGTTTGTTGCATTCCAAGGATATAGTATTCTACACAACTGTGCTATTAAGATTATGCATACTATAACATAATTCTTTTTATTGAATATATTCTTACTAGAGATAGGATTCTTAGGAGAAAAGGTGGTTACCAGTAGTAACCTAGCAATACTCTATAAAAGGGGTCTGAGATTCCAGGTGAAGGTATGCAATTTTGAATACTGAAACTAGTTGTTTCTTATTCTTTGATAAACACTTACTGATTTGAGCGTCGGAGTGCGAACGGCCGTAAGGACGCCCTTTGACCAGTCATCGAAGTCAACCGACGACCAAGTCAACCAGCAATGTGTAAATTTTTTTATTATTATAAATTTAAACTTTAAAAGTAAATATTTTTTTAATATTATTTATAGGTTAGTTTTTTTCTTTTATGCTATTTTGTTAAATGTTATTTTAGTAGGCGCAACTTAAGGAGTATTAAGTATTTATTTAGGTTTAGTTTATTTCCATTCAATTTTATGATTCAAGTTTTTTTTAAAGATTGTACTGAGATAATTTAATAAAATAAAATTTTTTCTGATTGTAATATTATCTTATATTAGTTTATTTATTTATTTAATTGATACATCAACTTATAAGTTATTTATTTAAGAATTGACCTTTGCTATGTATACTTCATTTCTTTTATTTTTATTTTCAAATATGTTTTTTTATAAAAAAAAAGAATTATAAACTCTAAATACTTTTGTTTACCCTCCATGGATTGTTCTTTCAATTCTTCTTACAATTTTGTTTCTTCACTTTATAGAAGGTAGGCCCCTTTTATTAAATAGTATTAAAATTTTCATTCCATAATCTGTTCATTTCTTGAAACAAGTATTTTGTCAACAAAATCTATTAACTCCTTGAACTTACAAATTTTATTCTTAACCGATCAAAATTTTGTTGACTCCTTGAACTTTGTATATCATTTACCTGTAGACTCTGGTCAAATATAATTTTTGTTTCAATTTTTTTAATCCAATTATCCTTTTATCACTAAATCGAATAAACACTAATTGATTAAAATAAAATAAATTACAATTCATATTCTTTTCAATTTCTTATTTTTCATTTTGTTCTATTTTTTCCAGACAATATTAGTTGTCAGATCAAAAAATCTGCAATTTTAATTTAATCCTCAGTTTTGCATACATTTATTTATTTAACTTTTTATATTTCAAATAAATTATTTCCCAGTGATAAATAAATGTTAGATCTAGCAATAAGATCAGAATAGAATTAAATTGAGTAAGAATTAAAGATCAAGCCAAAATCATAGATTTTTTACAAAAAATTGAAAATCAAAATCAGAAAATAAATTAAAGATCAAGCCATGCAAATTGTGTAGTAATATTAACCATTCAAATTAAGAATAAGTTGCATGACATAGCACACAAAAGCAGAGGTAAATGAACAAAATGAAGCACTGACACAGACAGAAAAGGAAAACAAATTACTGTATCAACGTCTCCAGGAAAGAGTGTGACACAAGGAAAAAAATTGAACACTTTAAATATTGTTGTTCATGTTAAACATAACACTTTCAAGGGAGGAAAGAGAAAGAAAACTACTCTGGCAATTTGTCCTTCAAATAGTTCAGAACAGCTTTAGTTCCTTTAGACAAGACAGTCCTTCGAATGCTGAAACAAGTGAAGAAACATCAAAATTTTCACCAATCATTGTTATCAATTATCAGTTCATTTTGGACACCCACCCAGCTTTCCCATATGTTGAGATCGAGCTGATCTTTATACTTTATTTCTGTTTTGTTAGGAACTTAAGCTGCATAGAATTTTACTTTTGCAGTCAAGTTGGTTAAGTAAAACTGTACCAAATAGTAGGGGTAATACACACCCTTTGCAGTTTAACACTTGCTCAATTACTATATCTCTAAAACTCTAGTTAAATTAAGGGAAGTTGACAAAATTTAATATTCTTCACTCCAGTCCAAAATTCACAATTTATAGGTTGTGGAGAAAGTGCTAAAGTATATGGGGATAATTATGTAATTTCGCTAATACTAAACATTTGTAAACATAGTGAAATCGGTGAGTCACAGAAGCGTCGAAGCACCATCCACTTCAATCAAGGACACAATGTTCATTATGAAAGAGGCAGAAGAATGGGGGAATGATTATAAAATGTAATTCTTGGCATTGATCTTTAGAATTTATCTTTCCATATTTGAAAGATTGTTAAACCTAAAGCGTAAATATAGCAGAGAGGCAAACAACAATTATACTTGCAAAACCCAGACTGTTGCCAAAAAAAATAGTTCTCCATTTTGATAAAGCATGTGGGAAGGTCGGGGCAGGGGGAGGTTACCTTCTGAGAGGATTCCCATCAAGTCTCAACGCCTGTAGGCTTGGTTCCAGCAAACCCTGATCAAATAAATTTCTAAAATAAATGCAATGAATCAAAGTTATAGCAAGGATGCAGATGATAAAGTGACCTCATGGAGACTGAGTCAAAATAAATTCAATCAAAATTTCCTGTTTGATCCTTTTACATGCCCAACATTGAGACTTATTATATCACCCACTATTTCTCGCAAATTCGCAATACATTTGAATGAGAAATACAGCCTCAGTAGAGAAATGAAACCACCACTTTCTTTTAAATTAGAATCCACTATCAAGTGTCATTTCTATTTTCTAACTTTTTTTCTTAATAATATTAAACTTCTATTTTAATAGATTATGTACATATTTTTATTATGTTAATTATTTTTTCATTAAGCTATATTGTTTAGATTCTACTTAAATAATTGCTTATACGTATCTGTTGGGACTTTTGTCAGTTTGGTCAACAAAATTAACACCCACTCTCCCCTTTTGAGAGAGGGACTATATATATTTCTCACCAGCTCAGGTGGAAGAACTGAGATGTTGTTATCAGATAAGTCAAGCTCCTCGAGAGAAGTGAGATTCTTTAACCCCTGAAAACAAGTTCATATATGTAAGCAAAGGAAAGAAAGGTAATAAAAAAAATTAGTTAAGTAGGTAGTATACTGGACAAGACAAGTTTTAGGAGCTAAGTTTCCATGTGTGCGGGCATATACATGACTCAAGCTTTAGAGGTCAAATTATAAATTCAGCTTTCTAAATCACTAATAATTAAGAAAGTATACGGAATTCAACATAGTGAAAGATTGAAATATGACATTTCTCTTCAATCATAAATTCTTTGGTAGACAAAAATTCAATTTTATGAACTTGTTACTGTGAAAGTACATTATCTATAAGATTTGAATTCAATAGGCATACTACAAACAGCTGGACCCTAAGCCATTGTCATTAACTAAACAATATAAAGTTCAAGGATATTATCATAACTTTTCACGGTATATAAATAAACAAACAGTTACACAAGCTTAATCCCTGTTTTCGAGCCACAGAAAAAATGTTACCACTGGAATTGATTGAAGGGAATTCTGACTCAAGTCAAGGACCCGTAGCTGATGCAGCCCCACTATATCAGATGGAACTTCACTGAGCCTCATCCTTCTGTTAGTTTTGTGATGTTAAAGTTAAACACAGGCTCCCAAGAAGATAAAGAAAAATGAAAGTTAAATCTGTGTATGTGTGTGAAGTTGTCTTCTTACACTTGCCATCACCAACCTTAGGTGAAGCTCTTGCAGGTAAGGCAAGCTAGAAAATGCAGGACCATCTAGTAATGAAGCTGCATTACCGCTTAAATCCAGGATCTGAAGCTTAGGCACCACTTCAAAGCCATCTGAAGGAATCTATTGTTCAAAGGACAGATAAGGTCAGTCACAGCATCATATGATTTACATTTATGGAAGATAATAAAGCGTGTGAACATAGAAATTTCACAACTATTAGGATTTCTATCACTATAATCACTGACGGATCCTGAGAGGAAATAATATATGGAAATGTTTCATAACATGCAGCAGATTAAATGCCTATTATAAAAATCTAATCACATGAAATTTTGAGAAATACTAACTACTAACCCTTTTGGCCATTGATTGCCTTCAGAAGTGTTACTAACGTTATTAGAACTTAAATAGTACCGGTTGTCTAGTAAAAAGAAAGAAAATAAAGACTGAACTTGTCAATGATATAACTATGCAGGAATTAAAACAATCATTGACCTCTTTATTCATGCTAAGAGAAGAGTAAAATGTACAGAAAGCAAGGATCATCAACAAGAGATAAAACATATTATTACTATGGATTTTACAATTTGAAAAACCATAATAACTATTCATAAAGTATTGTGTTCAGCAATGGTTTTTATACATGTCGATACCACCATTCATTTTATAAGAAAAAGAACAGAGAGAAGTTCTCGGGATCATTAGTTGTTACCTGTCTGAGGGAATTGTTGTCTATCTTCAAACATGAAAGGCTTGAAAGTGATTTAAGAATTGAACTTGGCCACTCTATAATTTGATTCTTAGATAAAATCAATGTCTGGAAAGTGTACAATGTACAAATGAATTAATACAGCATTTTCAATCTGCAGGTCCATTTATGATCAGAATACCTAAGAAATCTCCCTAACCCTCAAACATCTATCAACCAACAAATTAACATTAAATATTGAAACATATTATCATTAATATATCCATAAATTGCTTTGAGCCTGAATCTTCATGAAATAATCACTCAACAGAAAGAAAAGGGCGTAGCATATGAAAAATGTTTAACTTTATACAAAGAAAATGAAGGTAACTGTGAAAAAAAATTCCTTGCAATTTAGTGGAATGCTAAGGATCATTTTTCGTTGTAGTATAATATTGGCATAAGCACAAAAAGTGGCATAATTACAAAGAAAAAATTGTAAACAATAAATTATGGTACACAGAAAAATATGAAAAAAAAACAAGAAAATGATTGAAAAAATTACAATCATTATGAAAACCAGAAGATACGGTTTAACCTGGAGTGAAACACAAGAAGAAAGTTGAACGGGCAACTCCTGGATGGAGTTTCTTGAAAGATCAAGTTTTATGACCTCCCCTGATTCCCACACTTCTGATGGGACAGCAGTTAATCCCAACCCTTCCATAGAAAGTTCCTGAAGACAATTATAAATAGATGGGTAATAATTAGTGGGGAAATGAATGTCTGGATAAAGAAATTTGATGGAAGTTAAGAAACCTAACAAAGGAATATATGGGTATTTTGTTAGTCTATAATGTGATTACACATATCAGACAGACATAATAACATTAAAGAATGCATTGTCAAACTACAATGTAATGTAATCAACTTTGATATTAACATCATGATTGTTACATAAACATACTCCTTTTTTTTTTGTTTTTTTATTTGACAAAGGATTTTGAAATTCTTATCAAAAGTAATAAAAAAGAAAACTAGATTTTGTCCCTTTTTCCCCTATTACAAGCGCAACACCATGTGCCTGACTTTGATAGTTGAATTTTGCACAGAATATTTAAGTATCATCTAGTGTCCTACTAACCTCTATAAGAAGAAGAAAACATACAGAATGAATTCCTTGGAAAAAACAAGTAATTTCAAGCAACTAATTGGCACATGTATTATTTTGTCTATGCAATAGTACAAAGTGACTTTCCAACCGTGTTGAAGCAATAAATGCACATTGGGATATCAACACACTGACACGGACTACAAGCATCTTATCATAAAAAGGAAATCTATGGAATGAATATTTTCCTTTTCAAGAGAAGCAACACCTTTGAAGTGATAGACAATCGTGTAGCCATTGCGATCACCTCTTCTTTTGATGTGGTTACAGTTTCAGAATCTGCAGAAGAATTTTACAATATTGTACCTAACATCAGTAACAGATTCAAATTTAAGTAAAATGCATAATGGATCTAACATTGTAAGATACCTTCATCTGTAGAGAGTCTGCTTCGTAAAAATTTCAGTAACGCTGGTGTAGGTCCAGATACTAATGAGCTGGTGAGAAGAAAACCATTAGAGGAATATATATATATATATAGAAGTGTTGACCTCTCTGAAAGGAGCATTTTCTGTACCTTCGAAGAGTTCTCAAAGGATTTCCACTAAGCAGAAGTTTTCTCAATGTAGTCATCTTTCCTAAACAAGAAGCAAAAGGTAGAGATTCAGTGTCAGCAACGAGAATTGTCAAGCATACCCAGGTCCAGCACCTGAAATTATTGTTTATTTAGAACTCGTTATCACAGGGAATGTTGCCCTGCTTTTACAATTTTACTACTTATCAGTTTCTTTGCAATTCTTTTAGATACTGAAATCAGTACAAAGAGTTGAGATAAAAAAAATTATGTTCATTGCATATTTTCTGTACAAAATATCAGTAACAATTTTTTTTTTTCAAAATAACGAAAACTGTACTTATCATAGCACCAAAATTTGCTGACCTTACCCATTTCAGGGGGTAACCCACTCAATGAATTATTAGAAAGATCTAAAACTAAAAGACTCAAATTGCATGCCTCTACTGGATAGTCCTTCAGCTGTGAATACACAAAATCAATAAGCAATTGAATTAATAATCAACTATTGAGGGAGAAGAGAACTTTAACAATCAATTATTTCCCCTAAATATTGTTTCTTAACACACTATTATTGCTTACCTGGTTAGAGTGAAGAACTAAAGTTCCAAGTCGATTAAGGGCCGCTATCTCCACTGGTACGGTAGAAATATTGTTATTCCTAAATTAAGAGGAAAAAAAATAAACACAGAATGTATGAGAAATGCAGCTGGTTCAAACAGAAAGAAAAACAACGCAGAGTATGCTTTTAATAATATGAAGACTTGCATCGGAATAGGTTAGAATTTGACCCCAAATAAAGCTCTGTAAGTGAATGACAACCATTGATTGATGAAGGAATTGCCGATATTCCTGCACGGGTTTGACACATATAATTTGTAAGTCAGAATGTATAATGGAGAAACCAAAAAGAAAAAAAAGTTGACCATGGTTTAAAGAACTCACTATTTTGATGAAGGTCAAGACGAATTAGACGTGAAAGGCCTCCAATGCTCACTGGTAACCCAGTCAGCAAATTTTTTGCTGTAGCAAGGGTTTAATAAAAAAATTTAAAAATAGGAATAAAAAAATTTACAAATAGGAATAAAATAATTAATTGATATTATGCATGTGACCTTAGAGAACAAAGGACCTTACATGCATTGAATTCGGTAAGCATGGTCCATGATGAAATGAGATTTTCTGATATCACTGTTAGCTTGTTTCCCTAGCAAAGACAAAAAGGTAATGTATAGAGAGCACCGATTAATAAAACTATATTTTTTTAAAGGTTTAAGGAGATGTTTGCAGTCAATTAATATACAAATTTTTGCTACTAACTACTACCTCCATATCTAGCTTAGACAATTTAGAACAATTTGCTAAATCTTCTGGCAAGCTTGTAAGAAGATTGTTTGATCCCTGCATCATAAGCCTCATTTCATCAAACAGCACGTACAAGAATTTTACATGAATAAAGACTTACACCAACAAATAGAAAAAAAATTGTAATTGATTTCAGTTCAATTGTAAAGGCAGGTAAAGTATGTTAGGGAAATTTCACGGCCCCCAATTTAAAGTAAACACAATCTTCATGAATAGATTTAAGTATGCTAAATGACCTAAATCAATGACCAAGAAATCAAAATATATAATCACGAAAAGGTAAACTACATAATCTATTCACTAAAATTGTGCTCCATTTGTTTAACTTTGGGATCATAGGGACATAATATATCTGGTGAAGACTATTATCAAGACCATCTAGTGAAGTCATGCATGTGATGTCACAAAAAATAGGTTCAAGCTTAATTCTCTTTTAAGAAATCCACCATTATGAAGAGGCGAGAAGAAACTTCACAAATGGAAGGGTAATTTATGTCAAAGTAGGCACTACACTGGTAGAGACAAATTGCCACATGCATGTGACAGTTAAGAGGAAAGAAACAAATTCTTTGGAAGTGTTGAACAAATCCTTTTGGAACAAGAAATAATTTAGCCAACAAATTGCAGTACATCACTATTGTTATCAGGAAGGAAACTCCTTCCTTAATCATACGCCCAAAAGAAACATGACTCCATTATTTGTAGTGCAGTTTGGACTTTGGATACTGGTTCTCAAAGTATCTCATTTTTATCAGTTAGTATGTCTAACATTAACATAGAACAAAGTGAACCCCTAAAGAAGCTTGAACACTTCAAAGAAGTAGCTGTGCCCATTTTCTTATCTTTTATATTTTACAATTTCATTCCAATACAAAATGAGAAATATCACAATAATTACATTAGTATTTGTCATATTTATAACATTTTATTATTCCTACAATGAATCATGCTCACTTTTAAAACATTGGTTCTCTTTGATTTTTCTTTTTCTTTTTACACATTTCACCATGTTAAGACTTGTGATTTATTTTAATGTTACACAAATTTTATATTTTAAAATTATAATAGATGTTTCATCTTCCATAATTTTTTAAATTTGTCAGACATCACTGTTGCATGTTGTATCCATACTTTCTAGTGGGGTCTGTAAACAAATTCCATTTAGGCGTCAAAACAATAAATAAACTTGATAGCATTCACAATATCACAAGCACAATGTGAAAAAACCACTTTTATGTAAGATAAGCTGCACAAGTTCAGCAAGACATAGCCATTACCTTTAAGTCCAACAATTCTAAGCATCTGCCAAGCGAGCTTGGAAGCTCCGTGAGCCTATTATTTGAACAATCAAGCCTAAACAAGCAAATGCAAAAGCCGAGCGGCACGCAAGTCACACATGCAAAACAGAGTAAGTACAAAGGGAAGGAAACTTCCTCATATCAACCAAGCTATGAAAAAAACAACAGCACAGAATTCAGCATACTTAACAAGCGATGCAGCCGATCCAATCTCCTCCGGTATTTCAATTATCGAATTGAACGAAACATCCAACATCTTCAACTGAGGCAACCTACAAATCATAAACAGACAACAATGAAAAATCCAGCGACACATTTTCAAACTGAAAACAGTTAAACAAGCAAAACTAAATCGTTACAAAAACTCACTCTCCTATAGCTGCGGGAAGCTGCGAGAGACAGTTGTGGCTGAGATTCAGCACAGCGAGAAAAGGCAAATTTTTCAGATCTTCCTTCAACCATCCAATGCTATTGTGAGCAAGAATAAGCTTCTGAAGCTCCACAGCCTGTAAATTTCATTCCAATTCAAATTTCATTCCGTTTTCCTATTGGAAATAAAACTTCGGTTCAATTATGTACAGTACCTCCCACCACTTGTCGTCGTCGCCGCCGCCGCCGAGCCCCTCCAGATTCCGGTAAACCTCGTCAGGTATTTCTCTGTAAATCGAAACAACAGCGATAGCAATGGGCGAATGAATTGAAATAACGGAAAACGTAGAAATGAACAGAGCAGTAGAAAGAGTTGGCTAGGGCTTACGTGAGGGAACGATTGGAGAGGTTGAGAGAACCAGAGGCTCTCGCCGCTTTCAGCAACCGATTCATGGCACCGTGATCAGATCAGATCCAGCGCAGACGAAGAAGAACAGGTTCCAAATTTCAAATGATTTCAAAGAGGTTAATAATAATTATTATAATAATGATTCTTTCATAGCATCAGAACTTCACAAGCGAGTTTATGAAATCAAGAACATGACACTGTTCAAATGAACTGCGTTTTTTCCATTTGGTGCAATTTCAATTCAGCTTGGTGTGCAAACATAACAATAATAATGTTAAAGCAATGGCTAAACTAAAACTTCAATTATCTCAATAGGATATCGTATATAATAGATTCATTACGCTTAAATATGGTAAAATTAATACATTTTTTATTGTAGTTTTTGTGAAAGAAAAATATGATTTTGTATCTATAGTATGATATTAGATGACAAATTAATTAATTGTAATACAATCTTAATATATATTATTATTTTACTAAGGTAAATGTTATTCATTTATTTTAAAATAAATATCAATGAACTAAAATAAGTAATTTAATTTTTTGGAAGAACAAAAATAAATAAAACTATTTTACAAAAGTTAAAATTAAAAAATTTACATTTTACAAGAGCTAAAAATATTATAAAAAATTAAACTAAATCTCATTATTTTACTGTGATCAAACACAAAATTGTTTAATACTAATCATGTTAAAGGCTTTCTATGAGAAAAAATGGAGGATGGATAGAGAGATACGGATATATATATAAAAAATGATACCAACACAAACACAGATACAACCATTAAGTTTAAAAATGTAGGATGTGTAATATATCATTATAAATACATTAAAATGTATTAATTATACTTCACAATCTAACAAATAAAGATAAACAATTATAAAATAAAAAAAAGTCTAACTAAAACAAGATGCATGTAAAATATTATGTTTGAGAAAATACAACTTTCTAAATCTAATTCATCAAGAAATAAACTAATAATATCAAGAATCTTATCATTATCTAATGAAATGAAAAGTCATTTTAGGTAATATTTCACAATTTAGTTTTCTCTTCATTTTATTTTGATGAGTTTCTTGAGAGGAGACAAAAATTGTTATGAATAAATACTAGATTCTTCCCTTCTTAAGTGTTTCACTTATTTTCAAAGAATGTATAAACGAATGTGATGGAAACCATCCAGCCACATACATCCACATAATGATGATGAAGAAGAAGCATTGGATTTGAGGACAAATCCTTTTCAAGAGGGAGGGGATGATGGAAGAGGCCCAAGCCCATGATAGA
>Ga0123342_1005433_pt1 | contig 18456 bp, 11 predicted proteins | sample Turbeawhitnodule_FD_89960 | JGI IMG/M metagenome (GOLD analysis project Ga0123342, IMG submission 89960) | Root nodule microbial communities of legume samples collected from Mexico - Turtle bean Mexico white nodule | ecosystem: Host-associated > Plants > Roots > Nodule | place: Mexico: Nepantla...
GGTAGGATACTAATCATGAGATTCTATAATTATTAAATTAATTGCATATAATTGGGTACAATATCGTCAAATATTGCATACAATAATTGCATATAATTTGATAATTATTATTTCCTTAATACTGCCTTTAGTCTTTATTCATTATTAAATGTCAATTTTACCTTTATAGCATTTTAATCTTGCATTAAAACTATCTTGAATGTGAATGAGACATTAACGAGATTTCTCTATTAAATGTTCAATCTTCGATCATATATTTTTCTAAGATCGACTCTTTTCCTATCAAATCATTCCTAGATGGATCAGAACCTACCTATGATATCACACAACCTCTCAGCCTTAGGCCTCGAGACTTAGAGACTTATAATCGAACCCTACATATGACACTACAAGGTCAATTGAGAAAAGTGATATTCTCAACTTGGGTAAGCTCATACTAAAATTTGGTGGTGTTTGAATACCTTACTTTAGGTCCTTAGATTTTGAATTGTTCTCTTGTTTGAGCTGAAATTTTCCTCGGAATAAGGAATTTCAGTATGAGCTTACCCAAGTTGAGAAGAACAACAAATGCAACTCAACCTTACTTTCAACCCTATTTTTCGCTTAATCAACCATTTTCACCAATTTTTTACTCAAGCGAACTCATTCTCACTCAAGCTAAAAGAAATATTTTTTTTTTTTAAAAATGTTTCTTTTCTCATTGTCTCTTCAATGGATTGAAATTGTATGTGAAATTTTATTTTAAATGTAAAATCTAATTTAATTTATTTTAAATGTATATTAAGTTGTAAATGTAATTTATTTTGTGTTTTTATTTAAATAAGTTATAATGTATGACGATTAATTACTGAGATTGATGAAATTTGTTTGAATTTGTGGTCACATATCTAGGATGGTATGTGAACTATTGTTTGGTTTGTGTATTAAATATTGAGACATATGTTGTAACAATGATATCATTGCTTCATTGTTGATCTAAGTCACATAGACTAAGATATGTGGTGAGAAGTTGAGGGGCAAGTTCTTGCACACCGTGACATAAGTGGATGTACGACTTGGATTTTATTGAACTTACCCTAGTAGTTCTCACATATCGTGACATATGTCGACACATGGCTTGAGTTGTAATAAACTTATCATGATTCATTCTTTTAGGTTTATTTCTAAATTTAAGTTTTGTGTATTGGATCAGATGTTAATCTCTCGTACGACATACTTAATACGAGTCTTTTGAAAAACATTAGATGATATTTTACTTGTTAAATATCTTTGATTGTATATAATATGTGATTTATATGGTTGTTGTACGTTGGTATTTGAAAGAGATTAAACGGTTGTAATCTATTGATTAAAATATCTTCTTTAATATACTTTTCTTATGCTGAAAATTTACTTTAATACCTTATCCTTACATGTTTTGTTTGTATTGTGAACTAATATGACAGTACTGTATATAAGAATAAATATAAGTACAAGTGATGTAACAACATTTTGAAAAAAATATTTTTGTTTCTAACCTTCCTTTTATAAATATTTGTATTTACATATATATAGTAGTATTTGAGTTTATATTTTTAAATTATTATAAATTTTGAATAGACCCTTTTATATATTAATAATATTGTGAGTAATTATTTTTTAGGTGTTAAAGAATATATCTTAACATTAATTATGCTAAATATAATCAATACTTTTAAGTGTGTCTACAAGGAATGTGTAATACTCTTATAAGTACCATAAAAGCAATCCATGTGACATACACTTTCCTCCATGTTGGTTATGAAGAAGATTCAATGGAAAAAATGCCTTGTAAAACTAATATAAAATTAACAAAATTAATCTATAGTCAAATTTAATAAAATTTAACTTATAACTAATTGTTTTCAAATTCAATCACTAAATTTAATCAAATTAAATGTGCAAGTAATGTTAGATTAAATATTTAACTGTATACACTAAAACAATATTTATTATGACTAACTTAATATATAATTTTTATAACAAATATAGAAATAACAAAATAGAATTCTAACTTGAAGGTAATTTTCGAATGGAGAGAGATGACGAAGTGGTGGTGTCAGCCTCAAATAATAAGGTGGCGATCTCAAAGTAACTACACATGTTTTTTTATATAATTTGGTGGTTAGTGCAGAAAAAGAAATAAATAAACAACACATTGTTAGTACTTTAAAATGAATCACATACCACATTTTATATAACTATTAATAATAAATTGTACAATACAAATAATATAATTTAAAAATTGTAAAATATTATACTTATATGACACAATAAAAGAAAGAAAAAAATTACAATAAACTAAAATAAAGTGAAATATATAAGTTAAATGGATATGGATAGTTTTGTAACATTATTTAAAAATAAATTATTATTATTATTACTCTTAAAATAATTATTATAAAAGTTAGTAAATATATTATACATAATAATTTATAATGAATAAAAAGCATTTATTGTTATTTCATAATTTACTACTTTCAACCAAGTTTTTTAAGTTATATTTTTTAATTTATAGAACTTCAATTTTATATATAATAAAATTATATTTATTTGAATTAATTTAATTATATTTTTATTAAATAATCTTAAAAAATTATATTTTTATTTTTGAAGGATGAAATAATAGTCATATATAGTGATTGATAGTATGATACTGCAATAGAAATTACAAATATTCAACTATTCTAATTGAAGTTTTTCGTTTCTTTCTTTCTATATTACTTATTTTAATTGCTTAAATATTTAAGTTTATACTTTTTTTTTCTTATTTTTTCTTATAATGACTTGTGTTTCTTATGTTCTTTATGCTGTAAGGTACATCAATTATTATTTCGTGTATGTGAGATAGAACAATTGCCATAATGGAAATAGTAGGCCTTGAATTATGCTATTAACTAATGTATTTATTATTATTTTTATTGATAGCACCATTTAAAAAAAAAAGCTTTCTTAATATTTAGAGTAATAATATTTGAATAAATATTTTTTTTAAAGAAAATAAAAATAAAAGAGGTACAAAGTTTCCTTTAACAAGCAAACAAGAGAGACTGTGAGAATTGTAATTCAATTTACAAAATAATAATGTGCACTCCTTGGACCTTGTCTTGTCTGTGCCTTTTTCTTTCCTTCCTCTAATGGCTTTTGGTCTTAGGTAACTGTCCCAAACTTAGCTTCTTCTCTTCTTCAACTTTCCACTTTTTTCATGTTTTTGTGTGATACTATCATATTATTTTAGGTTTTATGGTTCTTTGCCATATATAAAGCTTCTTTTTGCCAACTGTTTTAATTGCACATGTCAACAAACATTTTCACATGTCCAAATAACTAAATTGATATAATTGAAGAAAAAAGGAAAACTGTATATTTAATGTTTACATTTTTTTGGCTCTTTTATCCATTAATAAATTACTATGTATTTAAAAATTAATAATACATCAGTTTCTTATTTTATCGTCACTAATTTTTTGGTACTAATAAATTATGAGTGCACTCTATAATATATTATAATATTTCAACTTAAAATTTTTAAGACAGTATATATTTATGAACCTTTATATGTTATTCAATATTTTTATATTTTTATTAAATGTGGAAGTGAGAATCATAGATTTGTAACACTTTTAACATGTATAGACTTACCTTCTACAATTTTAAGTGAAAATTTGACAATCAAACATGTGAATTAATTCATGAAATAATATTGGTGGTGTTGAATTCGAGTTTTAGATATATATTTGGATTTTAATATTTAAAAATAAAATTTGATTATCTATAATAATTATATTTAATTTAAATAACATTGTCGTTCTATAAAAAATATGATAAAAAAAGTGAAAATTAGCTTGAACTGCTTCGAGAGGGTTGATCTAACATGAATGAAGATTGATTTTGAACCCAAAAGAAAATCAATGAAAGTTAATGTGAAAAAACTTGGTATCAAGGTAGGAAAATTAACAATAATTTTTTTTTTCAACAAAATAAATAAATAAATATAAATTATTTAAGAAACATTTCAATCTTAATAAAAATAATCTATATATCATAACCCCGAAAATATCCTAAAAAAACATGGCCTAACCACAACCAAATACATGTCCCCTAATGGCAGTTGTATAAAATAACATATTGATGAAGATATTACATATAATCATATAGCCTTCAAGAAAACTATCTGCTAAACTTAATTACTTAGTTTATTATTTTATTATTCACGCATTAAAATTCGTAAGCAGCCTCTCCAAACATTTTTTTAGTTATCATGGTAATATGTTTGGCATTTAATTCAAAATGAAGATATTAAGTAATTATTTATTTGACCTAACATTATAAAATCTACGTTCAAATACGTTTTTAGAAATTGTCCTCGTTTTTTTTTATTATTACATTTGTTTTAGTTTTTGTAATACATTATATTTTTGTCTTTGTAATATGTGGATACTTTAGTTTTTACCCCTATAATATATTTCACGATAATTTAAAAGTGAACTAAATATTATATATATATATATATATATATATATATATATATAAGAACTAAAACAAAAAGAAAAATATTAGGAGGACTAAAATAAAATAACAATGGCAAAAATAATAGCTACAAAAGATCATTTGGGGAAAACAAACGCAGAATGTAAAAGATAATGATCAACACACAAGTATATAGGACTAAGAAGGTATTTAACTTATAATTTATATGTCATAGATTCATTATTTCCTCTAAATAGTGATTCTTTGTTCGTGGCAACTCTCTCTTACTTCGCAGGTAATTAATCTTATTTTTTATTATTATATATGGTATTTTAGAAAAAAAAAATTGAATTATATATTTGATGAAGTGCTTTTGTTATCCGAATAACATTTTATTCGATGTACATACTTCCAACTCTTTCATGTTGGATACATTCAAACAATAAATCTCTTTTAACTTTTATATTTAAAATATAATCAGATCATAAATAAGTTATAAGTTAGTAGATTACTATTATAAAATTTATGTATATCTCATGATAATTATTTAATGTTTTTTTTTTTGATATTTTATTGGTATGAGTTCAACAAAATCTTTGAGAACTTATCATCATCTTTGTTCTTCTATTAACTTAAGCACATGAGAATATTTTTCAAGTGAAACTCCCTCCCTCTCATCATAGACCTCGTTTCTTAAGAAACACGCATTCCTCACCAAAGTACCTTCCAAATACATTTATGGTAAGAACATCCAACATTACATTTTAATATTCATTACATGTCCTCATCAATGTCTTTGTGTTTTTTCATCTAATTATTCATTACATTTTATACTTTTTTTTTCTTTTTTCTGTATTAGCCGTACATATAACACTTCTTATTATTACTATTACTTTTTATATAACACTTATGATTCATATTTTAAATACCTTGATTTAACTTCCATTGTATACCAACAATTAAGTAGAGGAAAAATCAAAATATAAATATCTTAGCATTCTATTTACCCATGATTTATCTTTGAAAGGTATTACAAAATCATTTGTATACATATGTTGAGTGTATAAATATATTTAAATATTATAGGTTTAAAATATATATATATATATATATATTTTAATATATATATAATCTTAAGAAAGCTATCGATTTCTTTGAACTCCATTTCATGTAGAATTATGTACTTTTGAAAAACATAAAAAAAAAACTATAAAATAAATTAATATTTCAATTAAATATATAATATAATTAATATCTATATCGGTTGAATAACACATTAAATATTCATATTATAATTATACTATTTTTTTCTAGAATATTAATATTAAGTTTGAATTCAGATATTAAAACATGTAATTAATTTGGTATGTCCGAAAGTTTATGCATTCGAGTATAGATCCAATTAAACAATATACACAACAATAAAATCATGAAATAGAAATTCATATGTAGAAACTAAAATAATTAGCTGCAATAGTAACTAAATTAGAGACAATTTTAGAAACTAAAAAAAAATGGTTTCTAAATTAGTTTATATTATTTTCTATTATTGTTAAATAGTCTCTAATTTGTATCTAATTAGCAACCAAAGTTTTTGCTACCAAATTTAGAAACTAAATAATTGGTAGTTAAAACCTTAGTTGTTAATTAGATATTAATTTAGAAACTATTTAACAATAATAGAAAATAATAGAAACTAATTTAGAAACCATTTTTTTTTTAGTTTCTAAAATGGTCTTTATTTTAGTTCCTATTGTAACTAATTATTTTGGTCTCTAAAAATTGGTTTCTATTTCATGATTTTCTTGTAGTGATATTTTTTATACTTCTAATTGAACATCTCACTCTTAATTTAGTGTACAAATATTCTATTGATTTTTCACTACCACTATAAGAAAATCATGAAATAAAAACCAATTTTAAAGACAAAAAATAATATAATTAGTTGTTATAATGACTAAATTAGAAACCTAAAATCTTACATTGAGCACATTAAAAAATAATAAAAACATCATTTGTTTTAAAATAAAAAAAAATAAAATAAATATCACCACTCATAAAAGTAAGCATCGATATACTAATTACACAAAGTTTATTTTTTACACGTGCGTATTTTAATCTTAATATATACCTGAAATATATGAGAGTATAAAAACTTATTTTGTTTTCCAGTTCATATATTGAGTACTTGGGAGGAGGAAGATGGTGTTTCTTGTGTTTGTTTAAGTGATTTTGAGAGTGGAGTGGATGGGAAGAGAGTGAGAGCCTTTTTCATTATTCACACAAATGAAGAGATTTGCGTTGGTTCTAAGTAGGATTATTGCATTTTACCTAAATACCTTATGCATACATTTTATTATGATATACAATATACAAAATTAAATATTACATAAATTTATTTAACAATTTAAAAAAAATTAATTATATTATTAATAACAACATATAATTATAAATAATAAAATAAAATTATAATCAACGAAAACATATATAGTTATATAAAATAACAAATATATATAATAATAAATATTTTTTTCATAAATTTTAATATATTTAATAAATTTATTTTAATTTAACACTAATATATTTTCTATTATATTTTTTAATTAAAAAATACAAGTAATTGTGGATATTATATATTAAAAAAATTTAATTAATTTAAACCTACGCAAAAAATATCATAATTCATTATTCAAATATATTTTAATAATAAGGATAAATTTGTAAACTTACATTTTACATATTTAAAATAATTTTTAAATTTCATTTCAACTATCACATCACTCACAAATCTCAATAAATCACCTCATATATCCACTTTATTATCCCTCAATCCAAATAACCTCACATATCATCATACATCATCTCTAATCCTCACAAATTCACTCTCTCGACTCTTCACAAATTCCTTCCTCAATCTCAATCCAAACACAATATCCTAATGAAGTTAATTAGATACTAATTTATAAAGTATTTATCAATAATATTAATTAATTTAGATATCAATAATTTTTTTAATTTATAAAATATACTTAATTTAGTCATATAACAATTAATTTTTTGTGATTATAAACTTATTTATATTTAATGATTTTTTTATACTTACTTATCTCAAATTAATATTTTTTTATAAATCAAAGCTTTGTTTAGTTGTATGACATGTGTGAGATAAGATAATAATAAAATGTTGATGCTTAGATGTTTATCCTATAAATGCATAATACAGTCTGTACATATCACATTGCTTTTGTAAATATTCATTTTAGTGGAAACATATTTGTAGCTGTATAAAACTTTCATTTAAATATGACAAACTCACTTTCATGTGACTGGGTTTTATATGTCGGGTATCATCATTCTCAAACTCTAAAAATATCTTATATGGGAGGATTAATTGTAAGCTAAAAGTACTACAGATATTATAAGAGCTTAAGGTTCTAAAAATAATAGATACACGAATATTAAAAAAAGTTTTTTTTTTTATCTCTTATCATGTCCAATAATACTTGGTATTATGCCAAATATATATCATAATAATTTATATCATAGATGAACTAATAATTTAAAATATATATGGTATATCATCTAAAGTCCACTCACACAAATTAAAACACCCTAAATAAATAAATAAATAAAAACACAGGGTCAAAAAGTTTATGTAATAACTTCTCTTAACACAAGATTAAAATTAAAGAAAACATATATTCAGGTATTAGTTAATTTTCAAATGTTTTGCTTCCCATCACATGTCATGTTGAAAGCTGACATATTATTCAGAGTTATTTAACTCTTATACTTGATTCAATTATAATTATTCTGTAGCTGTTCTTACATATTCTTACTTTGAATTTGAATATGTTGTATTTTATATTTATAGGTAAAAAGGAAAAAGAATGATATGTAATAAAATAGTTAAAACATAATAAGTGTATTAATGTTCATTCATTTACTCGTACTCATCCACTTATAAAAGTAACATTAAAAAATGCTCATCTAGAAAAAAAGAGATGATCACCCATAAAAATATCGATTTGTAAGATTAATATTTTTTTAAAAATTATACAATATTTCTAAAAATTCAATTGTTACATTAGTTGTTCGTTATTTAAGTTATGACTTGAAGGTCGAACAAAAATATACCAAAACAATTATCTTTTTCTTGAAATAATTATTATCGAAGTCATAAGTGGTTGCTTAATTGATAAAGTCAGAGTTTTGAAGTGTGTTTGAAAATTATGACTTAATGTAATAACTTGTGATGTTTAAGCGATTAAATTGATGTAATAAATTGTGTTCTACTTTTATGTAAATGAGTACATACACTACAAAAAAAAGTGTATATTGTGGCGGTTATTTTCGTATAAACTGGCGTTTATAACCGCCACAATATACGCTTGTAGCAGTTTCCCAAACCGCCATAGAACTGGCCGCCACAAAGTTTAATGTGGCGGTTTTACGCTACCCGCCGCAACACCCGTCACTTTAAACATAGTGTAAGTAGTGGCGGTTTTTATATGTAAGTAGTGTCAGTTATAACTGTCGCAATTTACATTCATTGAAGAAGATTCTGGCGCCACAATATACATAAGTAGTGTCAGTTATAACTGTCGCAATTTACATTCATTGAAGAAGATTATGGCGCCATAATATACGTAAGTAGTGTCAATTATAACTGTCACAATTTACTTTCATTGAAGAAGATTTTAGCGCCATAATATGTATAAGTAGTGGCGTTTTTAACTGACGTAATTTTAATTCAGAATAAATAAAATTTAACCACCACTTTTTCATAATAAAATAAAATAATGTATAAAGTTATAATCATCTATTCATTTTATTGAAAATTAAAACACACATAATAATGTTCAAAAGTTTATATGGAATTGAAAATTAAAACACATAAAAAGTTCATACATCCTTAATCAAGTTTAAATTACAACACATAATTGTTCAAAAGTTCATACATCCTTAATTAAGTTTAAAATTAAAACACATATCCCTAATAACTTTTGCTTCTAACACTTGATCCTATTACTTGATTAGGTGATGGAGCACCACTTCCATAATTTGATACCTGAAATAAATCATTTAAAAAAGTGTTAATAATCCAAAAATTGTAATCATATATAGGATTTACACATTCACACAAAAGCTGTAGAAAGAGGAAGATGAAAAAAATCTGACAGTTCAAAGATAATTGTGACACGAATATAAGGAATGGTGAATGGAGGGAAGAGGAACACGAGATTTTATTTTGAATGAAAATTGTGACAGTTCAAAATGACACATTTTGAACGATAATTATGACGCTTATTAAAACGTCGTATTATACGAAAATTTGTGACAGTTATTAATAACCGTCGTATTAAAACCGTCACTTTATACATGATTTTTTGTAGTGATACATACACACATTATATCATATATTATGGTTAATTGAAGTGGAGATATGTGATGAATTGGCTAAATTATGATTGTTGTATAATTAAAAAAAAAAGAATTTACTAAAAGATATCTTTTTATTTTATCAAGTTTAAATCACATAGTTTAAGATATTAGAGGACGAGAAGTTAAGAGACATTCTAGTACTATTATTTGTATATATCTTTTCAAAAAACTACATTTTTTTTATCAGCAAACAATAAATAAAATTAAATGAGGTACTTCCTTTCCTTATATATTATGTAGACAAAGTTGATATAAAAAAACTTAAAATAAATTATATATTGGTATCAAAATGTTCAACATAAATATTTAAAAAAAAATATTGAGTTGTGTTGAATCATCCTAATTGTATGAAATAACTGAATTTTATTTCACATTTCTATCTTATTAATTTGAAAAATTAAAAGTAGGGTAATATTTTGATAACAGTAGTTACAAATATATAAACTTATAATTTATATATATGTGTGTGAGAGAGAGTTATATTATTTATGTCACAAGAAGAAAATTATTATTATAATTACTAACCCTTTGTGTCAAAGGTTCAAGATAGATTTATACAAAACATCTCCATAAATTCTGAAAAGAATATTATAAATTATAAATAGAACAAACCAAGACAAGTGTATTCATGGCTTTTGTTGAACTAGACTGCAGATAGAGAGGTCTTGAACTTTTTATAATTTTTATTGAAAAAAATTACAATTTTACATTTGTTAATGATGAATTTTCAATATATATATATATATGGAGAGAGCAGTTATCATCATATAAATTTATTTTACAAAATTAAATTAGACTTAACTTTATATTTTAAAACAATACTAAATTTTATTTAAGAAAATGATGATGCATCATTTCCGTACCGAATTTAACATTTTAATGTTTAATTAAACTAAGCAAGATTCAAATTGAGACACAAGTTTCAACTGAGTTTATATAAGTGGTAACAAAATTGAATTTCTGAAGTCAGATTCGAGATCAAATTTTTGAAATAAAAAACTAATAGAGAAACTTCACTAAAAGTAATAAATTATATTATTTTATTGAAAGTTTTATTTTGTTTTAGTGTAATAATTGAGAAGCAGCTATAAAGACACAGAACAAAGTGTGTGTCCACAATGCCTAAATCATATAGGACAAATTTTGGATGTCTTTTTCTAATAAGCTGTTCGTCTAAACGTTTGGAGCCAATTTACATTTGTTGCTTCTCTGTTAAAGTTAAAATTCATCGAAAAAGTACGAGACCCTTATTTATTATTTCAAAAAAATAAAAAATAATCATTTTTTTAATTTTAAAAACTAAATATATGCATAAAAGTTAAAACGCATCCTATAATACCACATCCACATCATATTTAAGGCAAACCATATATGTAAGCGTGTGTGGCTCAAATTTGGTTGTTGAAAAATGTTAGTTGAATCTTTTAAAATTTGAGTTAACTTATTAATATATTTATAATTAAACTTATTCAATTATGTCACGAGTGGAATTTGAGAAAAGCCAAAATTTCATGGGACTAGACAATTTTCTCATAAAAAAAATATAAATTTCTACATAATTATATGTGTAAAGTACAAGTGGAGGTTACATTGAAAGAAATTTTTATTAAGAAAATATCATATGAAAACTACAATGTAATTAATTACATTAAAACATTTGAATTAATAAAATGTTTCTATCTAAAGTATATTATAATAATAGGTATAGTCTACCTACATATCGTTTTTGTTAATATATGAGTTTTGGTCTAGTCTCTCGTATTTTTGTATTTTTTCTTTTTTTTAATAATATTTTTGTAAATGATGATTATTAGTTGAGGTGTCAGCATAACTGAGATCTAATACTTAACATACAAGTTTTTATTTAAAAAAATTTATATTATAATAATGATTAGAGTAAAAATATAAATAGAAAGAGATAAGAGAGTAGATGGGATACATAAAATAGCATCTTTTTCAAATTCTCTATCTTCATGCTCAAAAGCTAATTGGCCAACTAGATGACATTTGGCAATAACAAAGACACATGGGCTTTTTGTTTGTCTATATCAAACCCATCATCCCTCACCAACAAAAAGTTCTCCCCACCCACCCAAAGCCCATCCAAAATATTGAAGCATCAAAAGGGAACACCTCACCCTTATTCCCTGTGCAATGCAAAATAATATGCTTTTAGCATATTTTATTAATGATTTTAACCATTTATTTTGTTAATTGAATCAAAATTATTTAATTTTATAGAATTTAAAAAATGAAAAAAAAAAATTATAATAATTGTAATAATAGCTTTGTTGTGTTTGTGTCCATTCATGATTTGGGTACCCTTGAGAGCTTGAGGGTTGGAGACATTGGTGATAAATTTTGTGGGGTTCACCACGCGCGGTGTGTTTGTGTGGGTCTCACGGCGTGGTTCACTATCATAAGACGGGTCCAATTTGTTTCCTCCTTGTTTTGAAAAGCACGTTTCTTTGTCAATACAACTTGCAACCTGCTTGTTAAAATGTCTGAATCATTGGAGGAGATTGTTGTTTTTTCTTTTGGTTTTGGTTTTCCTAATTTTCACCCCTATTCATCTACATTTCTTCTTCCATTCATTTTTATTTCAAGCTTTGACTACAAAAGAAAAGTGACCATTCTCTACCATCCTTCACTTTTTAATTAACTTACTTTTTTCTTGTTTAAGTTAAAGTAAATAATCGAAGGTTGGTTCAATTTGGAAATGGCCATGTTGCTTGGGGCTGAAGCTAAATCAGTAATTGGGTGTTAATTTCAAACCTTTCAGGTCTCTTCTCCAAAATTGTCACCCGTGAGTGCGATTGGTTTCACAGTCAATGTTCACTATAAAAGAAGGAAAAAAGAAAAAGAAAAGTAGCTACCCAAAGTGGATAGATTTTGGCCATGATTATGGAAATTTTTTAACTTTATTTCGACACAAGATCTCCCCCTCTATAAACCAATTCTGCAATTCCATAATTGCACGTTACACTGTACTTTTTCACAAATCATTGGATAATAAGTAACACAGTTTGGACAAATTAACACACATGGTATGACGTTAAAGTTTAATACCTTTTTTTTATCATATATGTCAAAGATAAAATTCATTTTATTCGTCGCATTCTCACAACTCCTATGCTTTCACTTTTCATGTGTTTCATTAGCAAAATCGAAAGACACTGCAATATAATCCTATAAAAATCATAGAATTTATTTGTGTTCATTGAAGGATCTATAAGTTAAATTTTTTGAACAAAAATGTTAGTTGGTAATTTTAATTTTAAACTCTTTTTTTATTATTATTAAATATTCATAGAAAAGGAAATTTAGGTTTAGAAAAGATAGAAAAAGGGAATAGGAGATGAGTAGTGGGAGTGGTGCGCGTGTTGTGATGGTGAGAGTGTGCGAAGGAAGGACCAAAGCTTTCTTTATTTAATTGCATGCTGGTCCTTTACGTGGAAAAATTGAACGAGTAACTTTAGTTCCTTTCTCTCTTTTTTCTCTCTAGGGGCATTTCAGTAATTCAACCGCGCTCGCCATAGTAACGAACTAAAAAGCCGTTTGTTTATAAATGCAGAAGATAATAGCGGAGACAAGCTTCTGATGTACATTAAAAAGATTCCGAATGGACCAACCGCCGCACCACCACAGCAGCAACGCCACCACCTCCGCCGATAAGCCCTCCACGCCGCGAGGCGGCACGCGTCACCCACTCTTCCGCGGAGTCCGCAAGCGCCGCTGGGGGAAATGGGTGTCCGAAATCCGGGAGCCGCGCAAGAAATCGCGCATATGGCTTGGCTCCTTTCCGGCGCCGGAGATGGCGGCGAAGGCCTACGATGTCGCCGCCTACTGCCTCAAGGGCCGCAAGGCGCAGCTCAATTTCCCCGACGAGGTCCACCGCCTCCCGCCGCTCCCTTCCGCCAGCACTCCCCGCGACATCCAGGCTGCCGCCGCCAAGGCCGCGCACATGATGATGGTCCAGGCCGCCGTCGCCACCGACTCTCCGGAGAAGAGCAGCATTACCTCCGGATGCGACCACGCAGCCGATGACTTCTGGCGCGAGATTGAGCTGCCGGAGCTCCTCCACAGAAAATGGTGGACCTCTTCCGGCGAATCCTCGCCGTGGACGGAGACTGACCTCCCGCCGCAGCAACCCTTCACCATGGCGTGCTTGTAGTTTGTAATAATCAATAAAACCTTCTGCTGCTGCCCTTTGGTAATTGGTATATTATTATTGCTATTATATATAATTAAGTAACTCTGTGTTCTTCTCCTCACAATAATTAATTAATTACATTATGATTAGTATTAGCACTGTTAATAACAACATTTTCACTAATTATTTTCCCCACCGAATTTCTTAGCATAATATTAATTAACGTTACGTTTGTTTGAGGCATAAATTTTCCTCGAAGACAAGTTAAACAAAACTTCCTCAGTTCATTTTGTTGAAACCATTTTTATCTATTTTTTCAAAAAATTAAGTATATAAATCAATTCACCCATCTTCTTTGTCTTCAAAATAGTTATAGAAAAATATGTTCAAAATGCAATCATTATAAGTAACACCTTTTCAAATCTCTTCCAAATTACTTCCCATCAAAATTAGTTTATGCCCAAATTATGTTTTCTGGTAAATAGTTTTGAAAAAGTTATCCAAACATATCCTTATCCTTAGTATATATATAACTTTCAGTTACAACGCGCGTTCATGCAAGGTTTGTTTTAATCTATATATATCAAGTGTTGTTATAATCTAATAGTTTAATTAATTTTGCAATTTATTCCTAAATGGTAATGATATCAGAACAATTTATTTTCTTGTGTTTATCCTTTTAACAGAAGAAACGATTTATGAATGGATGTATTAGAATCACAGATAGAGAGATTCGAGCATATATAATTGTTATAGTTGTTTATTTGCTGTTCTCAAATACTAGGGTACTGTGAGTAGTACGCGTAGATTTTTTTTGCCATGTGGTGTTGTGTTATCTTTGAAGTTGGAGGCCAGTTCATGATTCTCTCTATAGCTATCTATATCTATCTTTCACTTTATTTTATTCTCGTGAAAAAAGTGCGTTTAGCTTTGTGCACAGTGACGGAGATGGTGAATCATTGCATACACAAGCATTTATCTTCCAACTGGGAGATAACTAAATGCTTAATTTGTCTCAATACGTTGAAGTAACACCTTTACGATGACGATGATGTGATTATGATGAGTGGTCTCTTTCGGATATACACTTGTTCAAAGAGTGTGCTCGTCAATTATGCATCTAATAATCTTCTTTTCGGTACATTGCAAGAGTTTTTCCTAGTTGAATCACTCGATTGCTTATTTCTTTTCGTGGATGTGTTTTGTTACGCTCATACTCGTACCAATTTGGTTTCGTTAAACCTTGTTTGGCAATTTCGGTTTGAGAAGTCAAAGATACTTTAAGGTGTTAAAACCATGGTTATGGAAATTCTAGAGGGTTGTGCCAACCATTCTTCTTCTCCCTTTTGCATTCCCTACTTTGACTCCGCTAACTACCGAGCTATATTAATCACCATTTTAATGTCATTTTCTTCCTTTTTAAATTTATATCTTCCACTTACACTTAAAACCTTCCAATAATACTTTGCAACAACTAACAAAGTTTTCAAATAATTCAATCCTTAACACGTGCAAGACTTTAATTTCATTTTAACCATGTTCAAGAAAAATAAAATAAACAATTATATAAAGAATATAAATATTTGATTTTTAATAAAACTGTAAAATTTAATTGAAGAAAATAAGAGAAGACAAAATTGCTGAACTAATTCATTCATTCTTATTTACTTTAATAATATATATAATAAAATTATAATTACTGGGAAGCTATAAAATAAAATACTAAAAACACTATAAACTGACAATAATGGTAAAATAGTTTAAGGGTAATAAAATCAAAATTAATAATAATAAAATCTGAATTAATAACCAACAAAAAACTACCTAATGGAATTGTTTAACTAATTTTTTTTATCAGAAAAAATAATACATAAATAAACAAAATAGTACTTGTAGTACTCTCAGTCTATCTACGAATAATCAATTGTAGACAAATGAGATCATAAAAGTGTTCATCCAAAATTATCATAAACTTACAAATTTTCTCATCACATTTCAACTATGTAACAACAAACATATAAAATAAAAATAAATACATCCAAATTTAGATCCATGTGTTTGACACGACAAAAAAAGATTTAGAAAAAAAAAATCATCTCCTTCATAATTAGAATATTAAACATCATTCGGTAGTTGAAGTTGTTTAAGTCGATATCTATTAGTTGTAAGTTTGAAGTGGATTATGATTTTTTAAAAATAATTCTTTGCATTTTGATTTAATTCTTTTAAAAACAGAGAAAGTAACAAAACAAAATATGTGTAAGTCAAAACACAATATTGAGGAAGGCGATGGGATTGTAAAGAAAGAAGAAAATTGGAATACTAGGTATGTATATGCAATAGCTAATGAAATACTAAATTACTAATTAGCTTTACTAAAGTCAAATTTAGCACGTCATTAACTATTTTGTTATGGGCATTTCGTGCAGCAATGCAATGATGTTACGTTTGACCTATTGAAGAAGAATCTATCTTCCACATAAAACATTGTGGGAGAGGATTATGAATAATGATCTGACTTAAGGGTATTAAGAAGGGATATTATGCTAATTTGGTGGCATAACGTTATCCAAGAATCAACCATTTGGTCTGAAGGGTGTTTCCGTTTTATGTTCAGGCCGTAATATTCAGATAACAAACATATGGCGCAAGTAACACTTTGATGGAAAATGAACAACGACGGGGTTTTCGTCATTTTCTATTTTGTATTGTTTAGGAAAATGTGACAAGAAATTGACCTATTACTAGAACCTTTCATAACTTTATTGTTTTTGGTTTTTAATTCATTATAAGGAAACTGGATCGATGAAACACTCAACCAAAATGTTTCGATTTTTAGAATATAATATCGTGAACGTGGTTATTGTTTTTCTGACTTTCGGCAATCTCCATTCACAGGATTAATGGGGCAAGATTTTTCTTTCAGGGGCCAAAATACTTTTAATTATAAACGTCAATATCGCTTCACAGTTTTTTCCAACAAACATTAAAAATTTTACCCGAATACTTTATAATTGTGGGAATCTCAGGTACATTCAAGATAAAGTATTTTTTTAATTAAAATATAAATCTTATTTTATAAGTCAATTTTAACTTTATAAGATTGAGTTAAGGGCTTAAAGTTTATTTCTCATAAGATATCAGAGTTGTTTTAAAATCTATTTTAGTAAAATTTGTTAATCTAGTACGTTATTTATTATTAGGTCACTATCAGACTATTTATAGATATTTAGTCAAAATCAAATCATTCGAAGATACTTAGTTCCTACATATAAGTGGACGGTCTCATGAAGAATATATATTAAAAATCTCACATTGGTTATAGATAATATCATTTCACAGTATAAGTGAACGCAAACTTTATTTTGTAATAAGATTGAGTTAAACTTAAAATCCATTTTTTTTTAGTAATAATTGTTTAGAATTATTTTTTATTAAATAAAAATTAAATTATAATTGTTAAATTTTTAACAATTAACACGGTTTCTTAACAACGACAAGAAAAAACTGGTGCATTTTTTGTTTCTCTTTGTGAGACTTAGTCTCCAGGGTAAGAGACAAAATTCACTAATTATACAATATACGTACACAAAAGTATAGTTTTTAAAACATTAAAACTAATAAGCACTGTAAAATAAATTAGTAATAAATATCAATTCACATAGCAGCATTAATATGTGACACAAACTACAAGAAGGTTCGCAAAGACTAAAAAAATAATAATTGTATTACTGTCTTTATTATGAAAGATGAATTAGAACTATCATGATACATCTTCATTAAATGCTAATTTTACATTAGTTATTTAATAAATTGCTTTTTGTTATAAAGGTTGTTTTTCCTTGTATATTTCTTGAAAACATGCATTCTCTTAAAAAAGATAGTATTTTTGTTAAAAACATGATTTCCCTTTAGAAAGATAAATATTTTTTGTGATGTGGTTGATGAGGAGATAGAGAAAAATCACACCAAACTCAGTTTTTTGGGATCATTAGGTGGATTAAAAAAATAAATAAGATGTTATATTTTACTTATTAATTAATGTAGCTGTATATTATTAATTTTTGTAACTAAGAGCTTCTATTAAGTGAATTAACATGGTACCTTTAGTTGTAACTTCTTACTCAAGGAATCAAACTTCAATCTCTTAATTAAAAACCCCAAATATCAAACCATTTATGCTAACAACTTTCGGTTGTATATCATTGTTTAGAAACAAATGAAAAATACTTAACACATTATATTCTTTTCTTTTCCTTTCATTCAAACAAAAGAGTTAATTTTGTTTTGTTTTCTCATATATATATATATATATATATATATATATATATATATATATATATATATATATATATATATATATATATATA
>Ga0123342_1005434_pt1 | contig 18455 bp, 11 predicted proteins | sample Turbeawhitnodule_FD_89960 | JGI IMG/M metagenome (GOLD analysis project Ga0123342, IMG submission 89960) | Root nodule microbial communities of legume samples collected from Mexico - Turtle bean Mexico white nodule | ecosystem: Host-associated > Plants > Roots > Nodule | place: Mexico: Nepantla...
AAATCTTACATAAAGAAAAATGATGCCATCTAATCCCACAGACTTTTAGGTAATTAACACAATCTCACACTCTTGATTTTATCCTACTCTGACTTTGTTGACTTTGTTGGAATCAACTCTTGTTATTCCCTTTACTAAAAGAAAGAATTGAAAATGTAGAAGATGTGGCCTATCCAACTTACAATCCAAAAAAATGTTGACGGAAATTATCTTTTATTTTTGTTTTAAAGGTTTTAATCCTCCACATATATTTCATCAACATCTAAACAAATATTCTTTTTTTCTTCTCCTTTTAAAAATACTAGAGTTGGTTGGTTAAATGTTATGACATTTTTCATTTGAGATCCTAGCCTTAAAAGGTTAGAAACAAAACCTATTCCAATACTTTCTTTTGTTCCCTCCTCTCTGTCAACTTTGATACGTGGTTCTTTGTCTTGTGAAGACTATGTAATTGTTTCCTTTTTTAACTATTGAACCTTCTTGTGATTATTAGAATCATGGGAATTGAGTTTATTGTCTTGAACATTGACTCTCTTTGATAAAAAAATTATTGGAATTTGAATGTTATTGGTCTAAAATGCTTGCAACTAAAATTAAAGTATATGTGCTTTTTTTCAACATAAACCTAAGAAATTAAATATATATTTTTTATTAACAAAAATAAATAAATATTAACAAAACGCACATCAAGCCCTTTTCTCCTTAATTACAACAAGAAATTAGGAACATAATGGCAATAAAATATTTACTTGTTAAAGAAATTGGAGATCAAATGAATTACAGAAAATGCATATCAATTGCATAAAAGGAATTAGGAAGTGACAAGATTAGATCAGTAGAGAACTGATAGGATTATAATACCTATACCAGTCTTTGTTTATTTATTTTTTTCTTAACCAATTATTTGTGTTTATTTCTCTCGGGCTTTAATTAAAATAATAAACTAACACCATTAACAATTATTTCTTCTTTTCTTGATCAAGAGCAATTAATTGGTAGTGTATGATATTAAACCACAATCTTCATCAAAATGATACTTTATTTTACCCTTTATTGTTGATATACATATCATGAGAAGGTTATTGGATGAAGGATCAGGTAATGATAATTTATCAACTTTGAAAATTTATACCTCTATCTTACAACTACTTTTTTATTCAATAATTTATTTAGTTTATATTTTAATTAAATAACTTTAGTTTAATATTTCATCGATATTTAGAGTTGTTAAAGGGTTATGGAAAGTGGGTTGTCAAGATATTTTTTCTTACCCAAAGAATATTGAAAGTATCCCCAAGTATTGTTAATTTTCAATAATGAATTTCTTCTTTTTCTCATCACAAACAAACCAGAAAAGTTGAATGGTGTTATTATCATTTGAGACCATAGTGTTAGAGTTCAAGGCAACTAAACCTATTCCAAAGCTCTCACTATTTTTATTTCTTCACAATGAGTAAGACAGTCATCACCATTGTTGTGAACATACCAATCAACTACACCACAAAATGTCAAAATGGTTTGTAACCCATGAAACTTCCTGATCAATAGGTTCAGGCTACATACATGAAAAGAAATTATCTCCTTAATCTTCTCCAACCATCTTTCCTAAAAGAGAGAGTGGGAACTTAAAGGTTCAAGCCCTGTCTTCTTCCAGAACAACTGCAACCATGTCCTACGAGATACCATTTGGACTATAATGTTTTACCAATAGAGCTACTGTGGTAGTTAACCATCAACCACACCTTGTTGAAGCTAGCCTTTCAATTCACAAAAACTTAACTGGTTTGAGGAAGGTTAGCAACATGCATTTAGTTAAACTTGGCATGATCATTTTCACACCTCTACCTCTACTTGAGCTTCATGCATTTATCTGCTCTTGGATGGCCCATTTTGCTAACTACCTTTGCATGAGCTTCAGCCATGCATCTTCTATATGAGAGATACAACAGGAAGATGTAGCCTAATGATTTAAAGAACTTTATCACAACATGTCATTCGCGTTATGTAATTGATTGCCACATTTTTTTATTGTTTCCTCACTCCTATGTTCCTTCGTAGTTTTTATTTATACATCGCATGAGGAACAATCATCGCATGCATACACTTCTTTCACCAGTTTATCATAAAACCAATTTAAGACTGCATTTTATATATATAGATTCAATGAACTCATAAAAAACCTCAAAGCTAATGATATATGCATTACCGTATATCCACGAGTTCATGAATGTAAGTTATAGATTCCCAAATGGTACCTTATGTTCTATCTTATTCAAAACCTAGTGAGTTCTTAATTAGATTAACAGAAGAAAATTGGAAGGTTACGTTTGTATTCTTTTCATAACTTTACTAGGAACATTGACTGCACTGCATTGTACTTTGGAAGCATTTAACAACTCAAAAGATTGAGAATAAGAGATAACTTTTTCAAAAGTTATTCAACAGTTTCTGGTTTTGTTTCCTCAAGAAAGAGTAATTAATGCAGATGAGGATAATAGGAGTGATGAACATTAACACCGTACCATGCAGAAGCGCATGCATAGAAGTTGTGATTATTATATCAACCAAAGCAACACCATATGAGAGAGCAAGTTCTAGCAGGGCAAGCATTAAAGAATTAAGCTCACAGATACATATATATATTCCATTCCTAAATGCAAGTGGGAGATATATATAATGCTTCGTACAGCACAACATCACAACAACCACCAACGTGTACCTCTGTAAATTTTTAATAATTTTATATATTCACTTTATAGAACAGATTTTATATTAGCAAAGTGTTAAAAAATGACACAATAATGTTGCACCCAGAATTATAGATCGAAAGGGCCAAGATATTTTGTTCAAATAAATTGATCTTAATCAATTACCTTGTGCTTGCATAGTCATAAAGCTTCCCAGTGCTGGAGAACACCATCAATCCAACTTCAGCATCACAGAGAATTGATAATTCTCTAGCTTTCTTCAGCAATCCATTTCTTCTCTTTGAGAAAGTCACTTGACGGCTAGTGGAGTTGTCGATCCTTCGAATCGCAATCTTCCCTCTACCCATATCAGAAAAAATATATATATCTATATTAGGGTTCCTCCACAGATACCACCTTCAACCTGATACATCAAAGAACAACAATTAAATGGGTTGGATAACTCTGAAGTGATTCATTTGTATATATTGTTTATTGTTGGTAAAAAAGATTCTACTGAGATCGTCCAGAACAAGAGTTATTGAACACTAATACCCTTCATCAGACTAAATATTTACAAAATGAGAAGAAATTGGCTTGAAAAGGAAGCATGAAATTGAAAACATAAAGGAACAGTTTTTTGTTTTTTTTGCCAAAAATAAAACCCCCCAATAATAAAGAGTGAAAAGTCAAAGAAGGAACGAAAGTAACTTACTTGAAAATTATGGGAGTGGGAGTGGGTTGTAATGAGAGAGAAGAAGAAGAAGGACAAGTTTTCCGTAGATGAATGTTCCTAATCCTAGGAGAGTTACATGATGCAATACTATTATATGCTTTATAAGGAAAGCCAGAGTGGTTTTATTTGGACAAAGGTCCCAACCACTATCCCTTTCTGGTTTTTCTTCTTAAAAGCGGTTTTTCTGACCACTTTAGTGGTTTTCGTGTGAGGCATACGAGGTTTACCGGCTGGAGTACACAACGCATACCTACTCGCGCGCTGCGTTATGAGTTGACATGTGTGGGAGGATCCGCGAGGGTATTTAGATAGCAACGGGCACGTGTCGGACGGAGAGAGCGAGTGGGATAGACGCAAGAGAGGTGCGAGTGGGGGAAAGTTAAACCTAGTACTATTTTAGAGTCCAGGAATCGTGGGGACCCTGTAATGTGCAAAAGCGTGACGTATGGGGAAGCGACACGTGGCTTTCCAAAACCGAGGGCGCTTACTTTTCCTGCTTTTAGGTTTGGCGAAAAGCGTGAAAATGGCTCTTCACTCTGTCTGCTTTCCATTATTGACAATTGTATCCGTTGCAAGTAACATACCCAGGTAACTATGTTTATATTCAACTAAATAATAATAATATTATTATTAATATTCAACCTTTTTTATTTTTTTTATTTTTGGTGCAAAACAAAAAAATTTTATATACAATAATGCACTGTGCTTTTTTCCTGTTTCGTCTGTTTTTTTTTTCCAAAATGGAAATAAATAATTCGTGTAACAAGTTGAGGGAAGAGGTATTATTACACTTGGGCTAGAGTAGAACAAGCTTTCTATGGATTCAAAACTTTATATTAATTAATATATGGCTAAAACGTTTAACTGGTGCAGTGATTATATGTTTTATATGTATTCATTGGACTTGGATTCGATCCCCTTTTAAATGATAACATAACAAATAATAATAATAAATAATATGTGGCTAAAAAATTATTGATGACAGCGAAAACATATGATCTCCTTGACTCATTTTATATTAAAATAATCTATTTTTAAAAAAACTGATAATTTGGTAAGAATAATTCTACATGGACTCTGTGGAGAAAAAAAATGATTTTATTGTGTGAGATAGTTGAGTTTATTTTTAAATAATTTATTATTTGTGGTGGTTAATTTTGGGTAGGGAGATGAAACGATAGTTTTGAAAAAGGTAAGAATTGGAAAATGGAGAATACACGTGATTGCATGAAACACAACCACTAACAAACATAGTAACATTGTACATGTGATGATGCACTGTCAAAATCTGAGTATGGTTGGTAAGGCACATTAACCACCATTTCTACTATTCAACTTCTTTCATACTTCACATTCATTCAACTTTCTAAAATTATAATTTAATTACTCCTATATTTGAAGATTCCATGTTAGATTATTATAGGCGAAGAATCATTTAAAGTTTATCTTTATCAAATATTTTTGGGTTTTATCACTCGCATTACAAGAAAATCATTAAATAATAATTAAATTTAAAGACAAAAAAATAATTAGTCACTAAATTATATACTAATTTAGAGACTACAAAATTATTTATATCTAAATTGATTTCTATTATCAATAAAATTTTATAAAATGATTTTTAAATTTGTATATAAATTAGCTACTTACGTTTTAATGGTTAATATTTTAGATTCTAAATTAGTCTTTAAAAGATTGACAGAGATTAATTTAGAATAATACGAAGTAATAAGTAGTTGAAATATGTAGCATAAATACGGATACGGACACTGACACGACACGGATATGGACACGGAGATACGTATAATCTCTAAAATGTAGGACACGGGGACACAGATCTATATATTATATAATTTTGAATTATATAAATTAAAAATAAATATTTATGTGCAAAAGTATGTTTCAGATTCTTTTGGGAGCAAGAAAATATTTTTCATGACTAGTTCAAAAGAATTTGTTCCTTATTTTTATAATCATAATAAAAATTTATACAATAAATTTGAGTTTTAGAAAATTATTGTATTTATACCTTTTAAAATTATGTTAGAAACGTGTTCGAATTTTAAAAAATCCAACAAATATTTTTTGAATTAAACACTTTACCAATAAATGTCCTACGAGTGTCGACATCGATACGTGTGTCCGACACGGATACGCCCATTTAAGAGAAGTGTCCGAGCCTAAAAAAACCTTAGTAGCTAATGGTTAGATACCAAATTAGAAACCATTTTATAATTTTTTATTAATAATAGAAACTACTTTAAATACCAATAGTTTTTTTTAGTTTATAAAATGGTATCTAATTTAATTAAATAGTAACTAATTATTTTGATCTTTAAAATTAATTTTATTTAATTATTTTTTTTATAGTGATCACTATCAATTTTAGTCTCAAATTTTTATAATTAAATTATATTTATATTTTTTATTGAATATTACTTTACCAATGATTTTATATAAAAAGTTTGTTGATTTTAAATTATAATTTTATGAGATAATTAAATAATTCATATTTTAATATTTTTGAAATAAATATTATGTCGACTTTAATCTATACAAATAAAACATTAAATAATTTTAAATCAATAAAAAAATTAATAGATATAATTTATATGAATAAAACTTAAATCTAAGTGTAAGTTTTTGAAAAAAAAATATGATCTTATTAATAAAATACTAAATGATATAATATTTTTTAAAGTTACAAAAATATATATAACTTCTATCATCTTGCCAAAAAGTGTTTAGTAGGAAGAGTTTAAAATATCTCTAACGTTTCATTAACGTCATTCTTCTAACAATATTTAAATATATTTTTATCCAAACATTTCAGCCAATCGAATAGTATCAAAAGTTGTTCTTTTGAGATTAATACTGTAACAAAATTTGTCACACGTTTAGGTTTGCTAAAAAATAAAAGAGAATATATTTCCACATCTAACATTTATCTTTATAACAATTCTGTTTAAAACTGAAGTTATCTCCTCTAATATTCATGAAAAAAATGCAGCTCAAAAAATTAGAAAAATTTATAAACAATTTATTGACTATAACTATTGTTAATATACTTTTTTTATATATATATAAAATTTCATGTTGATATCTCACGATACCTCAAACAACAATACATCAACACACGTAAAAAATATATTAAAAAAAATGAAATACTATAAAAAAAAAACTCATATACTAATATACTTTACTTACCACTTATACTATTATAAAAATATTTTTGTTATGTCATGAATATAAGTATATAAGAAATCGAGGTTTACATATCATATAAATATTAAAAAGAATATCTTTATATTATAGTGATTATTTTTTTAAAAAATGTAAAATTTTATATATATATATATATATATATATATTGTAACTTCAATTATTTTTTTTATCTACTATTTACAATTTTAACTTGCGTATCTATCTGTAATTGTCTATTTTCACTATTGTAATTAACCGCCAAAGTTTTGCATATTGGGTACCTTTCACAACTCCTATTCTGTAACCATTGTTCTTTTACATGATTATTTTTGTTTTAAATACATTACGGATATGGATATTGACACGATACAGATACAGACACGGAGATACGTATAATTTTTAAAATGTAGGACACTTATATATTATATGATTTTAAATTATATAAATTAAAAATAAATATTTATGTGTAAAAGTATGTTTCAGATTTTTTTTGGGAGCATGAAGATATTTTTCATAACAGGTTCAAAAAAATTTGTTTCTTATTTTTATAATCATAATAAAGATTTATACAATAAATTTAAGTTTTTAGAAAATTATTGTATTTATATCTTTTAAAATTGTGTTATAAAACCGTGTTAGAATTTTAAAAAATCTAACAAATATTTTTTGAATTGAACACTTCACCAATAAGTGTTCTACGAATATCGTACGAGTGTCGACACCTGTCCGACATGGATACGTCATTTAAAAGAAGTGTCCGAGCCTCATAATTATTTTTAATACTTATTTTTTTCATGTTTTAGGATATGAGGACTAAATTGGTTTTGCATTTTTCTTCAAGAGTTATAGAGTTATAAACATTGATTGTTGTTACCATTTTTGTAAATATGAATTCTATGTTTTTTAATATCGTTATAGTTTAATGGAACATTTTAATAATCTGATATTTATAAAAAAAAACACCACTTTTTATATCATACTTTCAACCAATGAAGTGACAAAAATATAATCTTAAAATTTTGTATCAAATATGATGATTAATATTATTTTTCAAACAAAATGAATATAGGGAAATAATCTAATATAAAAATGAATGAATATCAATATTCATTTTTATATTCAAATCAAGCATATGTATGTATACAGTAATATCTTTTAATCAATAATAAAAAAATGAGAATATTTAAGAAATACTTTAACTCTTATTAAATAAAACTACTGAAAATAGTCTATCAAAAGATATGGTAAAAAAACTAAAGAGTTCTAATAAAAACTACCATAAGCGAGAAATAAACATCGGTCAAAACTATACAAAATGAATATAGGAAAAAAAAGGGAGTATTCAGAATTTATTACTTAAAAAAATAAGATATAAAAACAAATAACTTTAAAAAGTTAAAAAATTGAGGATTTGTATAATTATTTTTTAATTAAGAGGTTATGTGTTCTGTTTAGAAAAAAAAAGTAAAAGTATTTAATCAAATCAAAAAATTATTTTAATTTAATAAAAAAATATATTTAGACAAAAACGAGAAAAGAACAATTATAAAAGATTATGTTATTTTATATATGATATAAATTAACTTATTTAATAGTTTCTTCTTTCCCTACACATATCCTTCCCAAAAATCATGAACTGAAAGGCAAAGAAAGTACGCTGTACATTTTGTGGCTGCATTATCACAATTATTGATCTCTTTGTAAAGCTGTTAATGCCCCTAGCACACAATTCATGGAGTTCATTAAAAATCAAACATTCAAACACTTTTGTTAAATGATGTGTCCGTGTATCTGATACGTATCGAATATCAACACTTATACGATACTGGTAGAACAAGTATAAGTGAAATGTCAAATTTAAAAAAAATTAATTAAATTTCTGACAATTCTAACATTTTAAAAATAATAAATATACTAATTTTCTAAAATCTTAAATTTATTGTATAAATTTTTATTATAATTATAAAAATAAGGAACAAAACCTTTTAAAACAGTTATGAAAATTTCTGTTAAAAAAAATTCAAAACTTATTTGTATAAATTATATAATATATAAATTCGTGATTTATATCTTATTTTTTACAAATTATATGTATTTTTATTTTTGTGTCGTATCAATTTCTATTAAAAATGGATAGGGTGGTGAAATAATAGTTTATGGTGGTATGTTTTGTGCATAGTCTAAAATGGAAGGTTGCAATTTAGAGAATAGGTTGAGTTGTAAGACATGATATATGTTGAAAGAAGAGTATAATAAAGCATTTGCAATGTTGTTGTATAAAGAAATGTTTAATTATAGTGCTTTATTAAAGGGCACTGAACCCAAACACTAATCCCTTTTTATACTATAGGACACTTTTGGAACTTACGCAAGTGTTTGGGCAAAGGCCACGTGATGGAGATTTTGTGGCCAATCAAGATATCTTGTTTCCTTAAACAATCAATGGTTTCATTAATTGTTGTGTATGTTCACACTGTACCTTAAATCTCTATTTAAGGAATGCCAATCAAAATAACCATTTCTAACCTCTCCAACTACACGTGTCAATCATCAACAAATCATGCCCATTATTAGTCAAACCGACTCAACTCATATCCCAATTAATTAACATATCTAATTACTCTAACACTCAAATAAATTATACCCACTCTCTCATGCTTCTCTCAACTTTTCATTAATACATTAATTAATTAATTGCCTCAGACAGACATATAAATTATTACCCATTTCCCATTCCCTCCGCACTCCGGCATAGATAAACACACCCATCACAGGCATGAGACAATTTATTTCTTGGAAAAATAAATATTAATGGTAATTATTTTCTTCTACATACTCCGAACTCAGATGAAATAGATACTTCGACGTTCAAGTAAGATTTCGGTATTAGTGTTTGATAAAATTAATGTGTGATGATGACATATCTTATTCTTGAAATTTGTGACTATTTATATGATTGTTATGGGTAATTTGTTATTGGGTCGGATTAAGATTTTAGATCATAATTAAGGATATATTATCTAATACTTAATCTCGATTTAATCTCGTTAATCTTCTGTTGGGTTTAATGAATTTGGTCGTGTCGGTCGACTCTAACCAACTCCACCTCCACCTGTCGTACGAACCCGACCGATACAGTAATAATAATATTTCGAACTCCTTCAAATAGAATGATATATTTAAGTATTATCTGAAATTTTATCACAACTTTTTTACATGTTTTAAAAATTAAAAAAAAAAATTTAAAGTAATTAATCTCAATTTCTAAACTAAACAATGTATAATTATTGGATATGCTGGAATAGGTATGCATGTGAATTATTCATAAAAAAATGGAATTAATAATAGAAAATATTTTATATATAATTTTTTATAAATTTAGAATATAGTGAGTGTAAACTAAATAATGCAGGATTCATTGAATGGAGAGAGAGAGTGAGATTTCAGATTTGTAGATGCTATGAGATAATAGAAAAGAATAGTAGTCACTTAGTTTTATGAGTCATTATTATAGTACGAGGATACCTACAGAACCATATTCATTATTCATTATTCATTATTCATTATTCATTATTCATCATTCATCCTTCAGATAGTATGCACCATCAACAGCCTGTAAAGTTCTGCGGATATGCTTCCCATTTTTCATTTGGCTAAACTCTTTATGTTAAAATAAAACTAACACTTATATAATTTACTTACTAATTCACAGTGTTTACATCTGCCATTTACTTTAGTTTTTTGGCATAAGATATAAATATAATATTGTTTTGAATGTATTAGAATCACTCGATTTTATAAAGTTGAATTATGTTTAAAGTTAACTTTTTAATATGGTATCAGGGTCATTTAGAATTATATTAAGGATATTTTGTTGAGTTTATCAAACCATCCATAAATATATATATCTCAGACACAAGTTAAAGGTTTTGATATGAGGAGGTGTATTAGAGATCATAAATCAACTAGAGATAAAAATATTTCATAATATATAAATAAATGCAAAATCTCTCTTTATAAACCGATTTGATAAGGTTTAATTAGGTTTAAAGTCTACTTCTTAAAATATTGGTAACCAAAAAATCACATTAATAAAATAAAATAAACAACAGAAAGTCTTAAATTAAAAAAATTTAACAATTGAAAAGTGAGAAAGAGTATTTTCGAATGTCAAAATAGGTGCAGGGAACCGTGGCACTTAAAGTTAAGCACTGATTCATGAGACAACAATAATTGATTCAACATAAAAGTAGGCCCAATGGGCTTTTATTCGTTCCGTCATATGACTTTCATAAGCTAAAACAAAGTCAAATGTTATAGTTTACTAATTAATGTCAATAGTTTTAATATATTTTTTTATGCATCTTTGAATACTAGATTATACTATGTAATCGTAAGAGGTTGATTGAGATAAGATAAAATAAGATAATTATTTAAACTTAGGTTATTGACACATCACTGAAATAAAACTTTTTTTTTATCAATATTTCCTACAACATCATCAAGAGATTCAAATATTCCTTATTATAATACACTTAATAATTACTCTAAGCCATATTCAGATATAGTTTAATCAATGGTTTTGAATTCAGAGATAGTTACATTAAATATTTTGTATAATTGTCTAACAAAAAATTCAGAGATAGTTACATTCATCTTTCTTTGTTGTAATCTATAAAAAATTCTAAATTATATCTAGATTGATAAAGTTACGATTAAATTATAACTTATAGGTTTCAATTAGTTTTATTTATTTTTTAATCAATTAAGTATTTATAAAATAATTGTATAATTTTAAAAAACTATAATTAAAATTCTACTTACTAAAACTACATTGTACTAACACTCACAACATGATATATTCACTACAAGAAAATCATGAAATAGAAATCAATTTTTAGAGACCAAAATAATTAGTTACAATAGTAACTAAATTAGAGACAATTTTAGAAACTAAAAAAAAATTTGATTTCTAAATTAGTTTCTATTATTGTTAAATACTTTCTAAATTGGTATCTAGTTAGCAACTATGATTTTAACTACTTATTATTTAGTTTCTAAATTTGGTAGCAAAAACATTGGTTGCTAATTAGATACAAATTCAGAAACTATTTAACAATAATTGAAATTAATTTAGAAACCAAATTTTGTTTTAGTTTCTAAAATGGTCTCTAATTTAGTTACTATTGCAACTAATTATTTTAGTCTCTAAAAATTGGTTTCTATTTCATGATTTTCTTGTAGTGATCGTCTAACGAAAAAGTGTTTTTTACATTTTTTTTATACTTTTTCTTTTCTTTTTATATATTATATATTTATTCAAATAAGATGTTACTGCTGCTTTAATATTCTTTTATGTAATTCTCTTGAAAAATGATATTTGTCATGAATTTTTTAACTATTAATTAATACATTTTTATCATGTTTTTTTAAAAATATATTAACTTCGCACTGTTTGGCTACCCAAAATAATATCATGCACCGTAGGCAAACTCCTCAGCAAGTTAACAAGTAAATATTATTAATTTTAATTATTAGCTTATATAATATTAATATTTTTTTAATTTAATAATAAAATGTAAGTACAATCCTACTCCCCCTATTTCTACTGTATATATTTTTGTTTTATATGTGAATTAAAATTGCGCCTACCTACATTCTACGTAATATAACACTGATATTTTATAAATTAGATATTGATTATTAACTGTAAAGCTTAATAAATTATCTATCTTTTATGATATGTTTAATATGTATTTAATTAAATTTAAATCATAAAATATTATATATATATATATATATAATTGTTTTGGCTCGGTATATTTTTAGGCAATTATATTAAATATGAACAATTCTTTTAATAGAAGCCAATTATTCATATTAAAAGTCATTGGGATATTCTAATCTGAATATACGGTTAACTGCTGAATACAAATTTATTATTTGTTTAACTAGTTTTCTATAAAATAATTGTCAATAGTCGTTCAGATAATTAAAATTATTAAATATAAATTAAAAATCTTAAATACAATAAATTTGAATTGTTTTAAGAAAAAAAACCACCAGAATGATAAAATATAAATATATTAAAAAAATAATATATATTTTTAATAAAAATATGTTTTTCTTAATTTGAAATTTCTTTTTTAAATTATTAAATAAAATGTTAATTTTTTTTTATCTTAAATATATTTAAGAGTAAAAAAATAAAAATAAAATAATATCTGTAATTTAAAAGAGATATAATTATTTTCAACATAAAATATTTGTTAATTAAAATTAAATTCTAAATTTATGTTGCCAACTTTTTTTAAAGTTTTTTTTATCTCTTCTATTTACTCTCTTCTATTAAATTTGAATTTTTATTTTTCCATTTAATGTTTATATAGGAGTTTGGGGAATAAATAATTTTCCATTGTAAAGAAGTTCCCAAAGAAACTCATATCACATTGTTGTTGTTCTTCTACTTGGGTTGCAACAATAATTATGTCTTTCCCCTTGAATGTATTGGTGGAGTGATTGAACGTTGAAGATTTTACAAAGCACAATGGTGCCGAATGCAGCAGAGTCATACTTTTTCTTATTTTGTTTGTCAAACAATGTCATCACTTTCTTCATAGCTGTCTGTTGTCACCTTTAAGCCAAACATTTCAACTTTGGTATTATCACACCACTTCAAATGCAAGAAGTTACACCATATCATATGAATATTATTAAACTTGTATCATGAAACCTAAAAGACGTCGTCATATCCTACCATCGCATTCGCATTGTGCAAGTTACTAAGTACTTGGATTGTTTCCAACGTTGGTACTTTCCAACTCGATTATTTTCTGTCTCTAGTATCAATATCAGACAAACCATATAACAAATCTCACAAAAGTCAGAGTGAAAAATAAATTACTATTAAATCTGACAAAAGTAAGAATGAAAAATAAATAATTAATAAGAATTACACATTAAACCTAACTTAATCTTGTAAAATCAGTTTATAAAATGAGAATTCCATCTAGTTAAATATTATGAAATATCCTAGATTTCCAACACACTCCTCACGAGAACACATCCTCTCACGTTGAGAGAATGAGAGTTCGTGTGTGAGACAATATACTATGGGTGATCTGATAACGGTCCGATAGCGGAGTGACCTGATAAATCCAACAAACCATTATTAGGCTAGTCTCGAAATAACTCTGATATCATATTAAGAAGTGAACTTTTTAAGCTTAACTCAACCTCATCAAACCGACTTATAATGTGAGGTTTATACTCACTTATATTATGAAATATGAAATGTAATAAATCTGTGTAGATTTCTAACAATTATTGTATATATAATACATGAGAAGCCTTTTGAAGTGTTAACCGTATGCATGTTAGGTTGGATTGATACCAAAAGTGAGTAACTGGCATATGGGGAATGGAGGTTTTAGCACACTAACTCTTGTGTTGTGCTATGCAATGTTAACAGTTTCATTCCTTCCTCCTACAAATCCACTAACGTTCAGCTACTCCCACTTTTGGGAAGATGATGCAAGGCTGCAACTGCAAGGAGACGCAGAAGTTTCACGTTCAGAAATCCAAGTCACATATAACGGGGAAGGCCAAAGCAACAGTTACAGTGTTGGACGTGTCACACCTCTTGAAAACATGCAGCTATGGGATATGAGTTCTGGGAAACTCGCAGACTTCACTACTCAATTTAACTTCTCTGTTTATTCAGATGAAGCTCTGTATGGAGATGGGTTGGCATTCTTCTTGGCGGATCCTGAGCTTCCCCTTTTGAATAACATCACAGAAGGGGGTGGTCTTGGCCTTGTGGATGGTGGCCAAGTGTTGAACTCAACTCACCACTCATTTGTGGCACTGGAGTTTGACACCTTCCAAAATCCATGGGACCCTGAAGACCCTCATGTGGGTATGAATTTCAACTCTATGGAGTCCAACATAACTGTGCCATGGCTAGCTGATATGTCAACTAATGATTCTTACAGTTGTAGCATTGAGTACAATTCCACCACTCTTAGTTTAAGTGTTTCTTTCAGTGGCTACAATTACCAAAAAGGTGGTCGAGTAGAAAATAGCTTTTCATACCAAGTTGATTTGAGAAAGCACTTGCCAGAGAGGGTTATGGTTGGGTTCTCAGCAGCTACGGGAGACTTGTTTGAGAACCATATTCTGAAGTCATGGTCTTTTAGTTCAACCTTACAAATTAGTCATAGTTCTGATGGTAATAACAAAGTAGTTGAGTGGCTAGGAATTGGGATGGGTTTGGTGGTTTTGTTAGGATTGTTAGGATTGTCCTGTTTTCTGATCTGGAGAAGGATCAAAGGAAAGGGAGAAATCTTGGAACTTGATCTACAAATGGATGATGAATTCCAAAAGGGAATAGGACCCAAGAGGTTTCGCTACAATGAACTTGAAAGTGCAACAAATAAATTTTCAGGTAATTTACATTTACAACCACATTTTTTCTACGAATTGTATATAATTCTATTGTTTCTCAAACTACCATTTTCCTAAATTTTCAGAGTCAGAGAAGCTGGGACAAGGTGGCTTCGGCAGCGTCTATAGGGGTTTTCTGAAGGATCTAAACTCCTATGTTGCTATCAAGAGGGTATCAAGAGAGTCTAAGCAAGGGGTGAAGGAATATGCTACTGAAGTTAAGATCATTAGCCAGTTGAGGCACAAGAATCTGGTGCAACTCCTAGGTTGGTGCCATAGAGAAAAAGATCTCCTTCTTGTGTATGAATTCATGCCAAATGGAAGCTTGGATTTCCATTTATATGGGAAGGGGTTCTTGACATGGCCAATAAGGTATAACATAGCTCTAGGCCTGGCTTCAGCACTGCTATACCTGCAAGAAGAGTGGGAAAAATGTGTTCTTCACAGGGACATAAAATCAAGCAACATAATGTTGGATTCAAGTTTCAATGCTAAGCTTGGTGACTTTGGTTTGGCTAGGTTGGTGGATCATGAGAAAGGGTCACAAACAACATTTATAGCTGGGACAAGAGGGTACATTGCACCAGAATATGTGACTACAGGGAAAGCTTATAAGGAATCTGACATATACAGTTTTGGGGTAGTTTTGTTGGAGATAGCAAGTGGAAGAAAGCCCATAGACCTAAGTGCCAAGGAGGGGAAGGTAACAGTGGTAGAGTGGGCTTGGGAGTTGTATGAATTGGGAGAGATAGTTGAAGTAGCAGACCCAAAACTGTGTGGAGAATTTGATGAGGAGGAAATGGAAAGGTTGGTGGCTATAGGGCTTTGGTGTGCTCATCCAAACTACAGATTCAGGCCTTCTGTGATGCAAGTTATCCAAATGCTTAAATTTGAAGCTGAATTGCCAACTCTCCCAAAGTTCTTGCCACTCCAAAACTTCTATCCTTCAACAGTAAAAGCAATTTTTTCATCTCCTTCAAACAGTGTGTTTAAGGAGGATTTTTTGTAGAATAAACTATTCAAATGGATGTTGCTAACCATTTTACATTGGAAAAACTCAATTCTTGTCTTATAATAATAGATTAGGATATTTCTATGTAAATTTTATTCTATAAATAAATTAAGATATTTCATTCATTTTATAAGTAAATTAAGATATTTTTTTTAAATGAATGCAAATTTTATTTAAATCAGTTTTATGAGATTGAATTAAATATTTTTTTAATCATAAAAAATGTTAATAAAATTAAGGAGAAAATAATCCTGAACTTTCAATGAATTGACTTAAATTAAGAGAGCAAACACAGCATAGATGTTTATTTTACATTTTTTATTATTGAGTTTAGAGATTGGTCTTCTTTGTTGGGTGTTAATATTAATTAATAAATATGAATGTGAAAAGAATCCTGAATTTAATTTTCCTTTGCCTTAAATTAATGTGATGGGTGATGTAATTGTTTTAAGAAATAAAATAAAAAAATAAAAGGGCAATTTATTTTACATCTTCATTCATTGGTTTGGTTTTGTGGATCCTTACTCAAACACACCACAGGTGACTCTCTCATCACTCTTCGCACTAACAACCATTTTCGCTCAATTATTATAATTTACAAAGCTATTTGGTAAATTTTCGCCATCTCAGTTTAGGTTCATAAGCAAGGTTACTACCATTTGTTGAATTGAAGAAAAGGGTTAATATGTTCTTCTGTTGATGGATCTTTAGGTTGTTGGGTTAATTAATTAGATAACTTTTTGCCTTCTTATATCTGTTTTTATCAACTCAGCCTGTGAATTTTTCTCTAATCACTTGCAAGCATGAAATAATTATGTCAAATACAGCTTTCTTGATTGAATATTGATGATTAGGGGTTTTTCCTGCAACTAAAAGCATCAATCCACCAACATTTTTCCATTTCTATGGCATGTGGCTTTCTCTGCCTATTCCTGATTTCCCTGGCTTGTTACAAGTTGCATGAGGATAATAATAACCTGTAAATTCTTGCATTTTCTATGTTAGTTTTGATGAAAAGTAAACTGATGGTTAATTGCGTTATGGTGGAGTAGAAAGATTATGAGTTCCAAAGGTGTTGATGAACAGTGCCTGGGATGGGCAGCAAGAGATGCATCCGGAGTTCTATCACCTTACAAATTCAGTCGCAGGTAAGTTTCTCTCATATCCCCCTTTATAGAATGGACTGGTGGTGGTGGAGTATCTGTTTTCTGTAAAAATGGTCATACTATTTTTTCAAGGGACCCTGTTTCCAAAAGTTACTAGTTGTAGCAGTTCCTGGTTGGGTGCTACATACTGATATCAATTTGGTCATGTATATATTTTTGTTATCATTTTTGTCTTGTCTTGAGATGAAAGTTGACTTTCTGACCTTTTTCTTATGATAATATGATTGTTCAGGAATCTTGGGACTGAAGATGTTCATATTAAGATTACACACTGTGGTGTTTGCTACGCTGATGTAGTTTGGACAAGGAATAAACACGGTGACTCAAAGTATCCTGTTGTGCCTGGGTATGCGTGCTTTTTTTTGTGTGTGTGGATGAGTAGTTGAGAATCCTATGTACTTTACCTAATCTGAATATGTTTTTTCTTTTTCATGTCAGTCATGAGATTGCAGGGATTGTGACAAAGGTTGGCTCTAATGTCCACAGTTTCAAGGTTGGTGACCATGTTGGAGTGGGGACTTATGTCAACTCGTGTAGGGATTGTGAGTATTGTAACGAAAAACAAGAAGTTCTTTGTAGCAAGGGATCAGTTTTCACTTTTAATGGTGTTGATTTTGATGGTACAATAACAAAAGGAGGGTACTCAAGTTACATAGTAGTCCATGAGAGGTATAATTAATAGATGGCTAGAAGCTAATTGTGAGTTTTATAAGGTCTTCTGGTCTGATTATAGTTCTGGTTCATATAATATTTGGTGTTGCATCTGCAGGTACTGCTTCACGATACCAAAAGGCTATCCATTGGCTTCAGCAGCTCCTTTGCTTTGTGCTGGAGTTACTGTTTATTCTCCAATGGTGCGCCACAAGATGAATCAACCTGGAAAATCTCTAGGGGTGATTGGTCTTGGTGGCCTTGGTCATATGGCAGTGAAATTTGGAAAGGCATTTGGTTTGAGTGTAACAATTTTTAGCACTAGTATATCCAAGAAAGAAGAGGCACTGAGCCTTCTTGGTGCAGACAAATTTGTTCTTTCATCTAATCAAGAGGAAATGAGGGTAAGCATAACATGAAGCATCTGTTGTAAACAAGAACCTAATATAGCAAAATAAAAACGAAAAACAGAGTGTGTGAAACGAAAACAGAGTAAGTGGTAAAACCCTAGATTTCTTCAGTGACCGTTGGAGGAGATCGCGGAGGTTCAGCGA
>Ga0123342_1005435_pt1 | contig 18453 bp, 6 predicted proteins | sample Turbeawhitnodule_FD_89960 | JGI IMG/M metagenome (GOLD analysis project Ga0123342, IMG submission 89960) | Root nodule microbial communities of legume samples collected from Mexico - Turtle bean Mexico white nodule | ecosystem: Host-associated > Plants > Roots > Nodule | place: Mexico: Nepantla...
ATATATATATATATATATATATATATATATATATATATATATATATCATCTTTAGAAAAAACACAAATAAAAATTTACATTGAAGAAACAAGATTAAGAAAAAATATAACATTTGTTTTATATCTGGAGTATATTTGATTTATATTAGGATGCTTATATATTAACACGGGTAAAAACACACACTTTACACTATAATAAATTAATATTTTATTTTTTAATTTAAAAATAATATTATATTATTATATACAATACCAAATGTATATCTTTTTATTTATTTACGGTGTCAACAAAACTTTTCTATATGTATTAATGGTTGTTTACATCAAATATAAAATTGAAGTGAAAATTATGTTTGAAAAAAATAGCACTTAGAATCACATGTGAGAGCATATAGCACCTAACTTATAATAATTATTTTTTTATTATATTTTTATATTTAAATTGTAATTTTATTTAAAATAAAAACAAACATAATTTAAATTTAAAATAAATAAAGGTAAAAAAATAAACTAAAATTAATTAATTATATATATATATATATATGTTTATGTATATAAAACAGGGTGGTGATAGTGTCCTTCTTTCTCATACTCATGACAATTAAATTTCTCTTAGTTGTGATGTTAGTCTGCCTGTTTTCTGTTCTACCTTCTTCTTTGACTGTTGATTGTAAAGAATTGTTGACTGACTTCAAACTTCAAAAGAGATGAAGGCATAGACTTTGAAAGACAAAGTTCTTTGGCATCTCACTAATAACACCTTAAAATTGTGGTTTATGTCTTCACCGAAGAGCTTGTAGTGGATTGTTTTCTTCTCTTCTTCAACAAATTCAATTTTCTCATGAGCTTTTACAACCTTACCCTCCTAATGATACACCCAATCTAAAATAATTGTAAGGTAATGGGTTTAAGAAGTTTTTTTTACTGTGTATATTATCTTATATGAAACTTTTAACTTTATACTTAAATTTCTCATAATACCTTTGTTAAGTCTAAGTCCTTAATTCACATCCAAATTTTCTCTCAAAATTCATGTGTTATACACAAAAGTCTTTTACTTTTATCACATGACAAATTCGATATCCGTCTCTTATAATCTATATTTTTTTTTATCTTTCTAATTAATATAAACTATATGTTAGACACAACATATATGTCATGCATATATAGAGAAAAATGTTTGTGATTGTATTCTTCAGCATCAAATGAAATATAAAAGTGAGAGTACTTTAATTATTGGTTGTGACATATATACTTTTAGAGTTATATTCACGATCTTTTGTTTGTCCTTAGACGTAGGTTCGATTGTAAATGTAATACATTTATCCTAAAATTAATGAAATGAAAAAATATGGAGCACCTAACCCCGCATCTTTATAGACCAAGAATTTCAAGATCACAATGTAATCTTCTTATTTTTTAATTGACTTTTTTCAATTCTTTTAAGTTTCTTTTTATCCATACACTAATTACTTCATCTATAAACTTTTTAAAAAATGATGTGATTTATTTTTTATTTCAGTGTAATAGACAATAAAATTCATTTAAATGTGAATATTATATCATATATGGATAAAAGTTTTAGTTATGGTAGATATTACTAATTTGAACGAAAATAATATATATATATATATATATGAATAGTTTTAATTTTATTTTAATGAAAATTAAAATTATTTTATTTAAATATTTTAGATTTGTTGTTATGATTTTTGTAATATTAAATAGTTCAAATTCAAATAATAAATTTCATTTATAATTTGTATACAAATATTTTGTTTTATTATTTATTAGTACTATTCTACTGGTATAATTTGTTTTGATTACAAAATTTAGATTGGCGCGAAAACAAATCATATAAAAAGATAGCATAATTTACATTAGTTATATTAGTTATTAGTTATTGACCAAAGTAAAAATGCCTAACGATATTTTAAATTATATAACTTTTATTTTATATCATCAGTTAAGCGTAACTTTTTACGTTCTTTTATCTCAAATTTATTTTAAACTCGCATAAAAATATTTTTTATATCATGTGTAAATTTGACGTGATATATATACATGTCATTTGTAACTGTATATAGTAAAAATGGTATAATTTGCTAAAAATCAATAGAGATAGAAAAGCATACTTTACACCAGGAGGTTACAAGCTTCTGTCCGCGTTAGATATATATTTCGAACACTAATTACAATATATATGAAAAATTTAATTTAAAAAATATTTATTAAATTTTTAATAATTTTAATACGATTTTAACATAATTTAAAAAAATACATTAATCTTTTAAAAACTCAAACTTATTTATGAATGATTATAAAAATAAAAAATATAAAAATTAAATTAATTATAAAAAAAATTCAAAAAAAACTAAAATATACTTATGTAAATTCATATTTATATATAAATTCAAGTCTTTATGTTTTATATTTTAAAGATTATAAATATCTTCGGTGTACTATGTTTTTACTATGTTAATGTGTTACATAAAGAGTAGAATACTAATAAATTTAAAAAATATAAATTAAAATGTCCACACTACATGTATTATTGAAACTCCTAATAATGTGGTATATGATAATTTCCAGTACAATGAATTATTGTATTTTATATGATTATTGAGAAGTGGTTGATGAAGGATTTGGTTTTGATTTTGGTGTGTGGTATATGAATAGAAGTAGCAGTTTATGTTAAAAATGAATTGGATTTTGTAGGAGAGAAAGTGGGTATTGGCATAAAATAAATATGAAAATGGGAGGAGAAGTGAAGGGGACGCGCGAGGTAGGAGCGTGAGAGGGAGAGAAAGGAAAGAGTATCCAATGATTATTGGGAGATTGCGTGTCTGGTTAGGAAGACACAAAGAGAGACGCACGGGGGCAATGATGGGACCACGTGGCACGACATGACATGCTCATGCACGTGAACTTCGATGTGTTCCCCACGTGACTCACCTCCCTCTGTCCCCCACCCCACTCTTCCTCAACCTTCACTTCCTTTTATGGATGCCCCCTCTTCACCCACACTCCACTCATCAATTCCCCCACTCCTCACCGTTCAACTCCTTCAAATATTTTTTTTATTAATCACTTCAAAACACTTCCAAATTTTAAGCAGATATAAAATTTATCTTATTAACTAATTTTATCAAATTAAAAATATATAATTAAATGTGAAACTCACTTTATAAACTAGATTTTGTAAAATCTATTGTAAAAGAGTTATACAAGGTCTATTACATAATTTTTTTAGGATAATTAACTCATTCATCACCTATGAAGTTTGGACACTCCTCTTAAATGATGTGTCGATGTCGGATACTCGTTTCAGATACCGACACTCGTATGACACTTATAGGACATATCTTTAAAATGTCCAATTTAAAAAGTATTTGTTGGATTTTTGATAAATCTAGTAAGATTCTAACATAATTTAAAAAAAAATACATTAATTTTCTAAAAACTCAAACTTATTGTATAAGTTTTATTATGATTATAAAAATAAGAAACAAATTTTTTGAAACCCGTCATGAAAAATATTTTTCTACTCCAAAAAATAATTTGTAACACACTTCTTCATATAAATTTTTATTTCAATTTATATAATTCATAATTATATAATATATAATTTGTGTCCTGTATCCTATATTTTAAATATTATACTTATCTCCGTGTTTGTATTCGTGTCATGTCAGTGTATGTTTTATATAGTTGATCACTCACAATAAAATCATCATCAATATGAAATAGGGTGGAGAAATTCTCATTTTCCCAACACTGAACATCACTTCATTAAACCGAACCTAATGATTCATCCCATTATTGTAATTGAATGAAGCAATTACTGAGTTGTTCATGAGAATGAAAGAATTAAGTTTTGCAGAAAAATGTGTGAGCATATAGAGATGTTGAAGTAGAATTATTGTGGGAACAAAATATTTGTAACGTGGGAAGTTTGAAGTGGACTGTAAAGTTTGGCAAGGAGAAAGTAGATTTGGTAAGGAGAAATGAATATAAATAATTTAGGAACCATGTGCCTCTAGCAAATGGACATGACAAGAATCTTTTCTCCTAATTTGTTTGCCCCTTGTAAGAGTAGAATATTCTGCTCACATCACTTTCATCCTTTAATTTTGGTGTGAAAATATTGGAATGGATATTATTTATAGAGTTGAATTTGGAGTAGGTTGCAATCACATGATGGGTGGATGATGAAAGGACAATGAATGATGGTAAGTTTGCATGAACTTTATGGAGTGTTCCCCTCTCTTCCTGCCTCCTCACACTCTAATTTCTTCAAACTCTCTCACCCATCAAATCTTTCCTCCATCTTTTTAGACTCTCAATTCTCCCTTTCTTTTCAGTTTTCAATTATCAACACACCTTCTTCTTATATTCTTTTTCTCCTTACCTTTTTCTTTTCTTTAGAGTCTTCATACTTTGATACCACTAAAAGATAAAATCCATTCATTTGATACCATTAAAAAAATATTCATTTTTTTTATATAAAATCATAATGTATTGTTATATTATTAAGTAAGAATATTTTTTAAGTGTGTCAAAGTAATCTTTTTGTTTACTTTATCTTCAACTTCTCCAAACCCTTTTCTTTCTCTTACTTTCCACTCTCACCCAAAACAAAACTAATTATTTTTTCCTCCATTTTTTACACATTTCTCAAGTTTTACCACTATGTCTTCAAATTGAACATTTTCTTATTTCATTTTCACTCATATTGTTAAATATCTCTCATTTATAAAAAGAAAAATCGTGGTATTTTTTCATGGTTTTATTTAGTATATTAAAGATATATGTAATTAGAGAAAAAACAAAAAATAGAAATATTTCCTTATAACTCTTACTATTAATATATTTGTTGTCGTGTTATACATTATTAGAACAAGTTACCAATAATTCAATAAATATGGTCTTTGAAATGGAGGAGAAACAATGTTGAAGGGAAATAGGATCAAATAAACATGTTGATAAATGATTTAACAAATAAAATTGTGAAAATGGTAGGACAAATGGATTTGGAAAAGTGAAGTTTAAAAGATATTAAGTGTTAAGTCAACTTACAATATCTTGTGCATAAACCATTTTGGAAGGAAAGAGTTGTGTATGGAACTTTTTCAAAAATCAATGTTTTACCTTCTCTACAGTTTCTAGCTTGATGAGTTATTAAAAATAGAGTGGTCACAAAAAATAATTTGAGTATAAGGTATCTAATAATAAATTGTAATTTATGTGTTATGTATGGTGAAATAGACGAATTTGTAAGTTATTTATGTTTAAGATGTAAAATTAAAAAAACATTTTGGAATGCATGCTATATATGGATTGGAGAGCTCACACTGGCACACTATAAACCAAATCAAAACTTTATACACTTTGTTAGTCAATCTTTAAATAAGGTAAAAAAAAACAACGTTGAGACGGTATGTGGATAACAATAATAGGTGAAATTTGAAAACAAATAAATAACTTAGTGTTTAGAAATGAAATAGTAGATCCAATGAAAATTTTTGTTTTGGTCCAAGTTGAAACTTGGTCATAGATCACAGGTAAAATGGGTGTTGCTTCTTTTTCATACTTTGATTGGTGCTTAAATCCTGTTACATGCCTGAAATTTGTAAACCAATAATATGGTATGAATCTATTTTTTGGTTTGGATAGATGCATATATATGTCTCTTCTGATATAACCTTGTTTTGCTAGGAGGCTGGAAGTATTTTTTGTAGATACGATGCATATATGACTTTTAATGTTAACAACTACACTAAGATGACTCAAAACTTGGATGAAAGTGTGGTTCTCTTAAGCGGTGAGCCGAGAATAATTGTGGTTTATCTAGGTGAGACATAGCCTAAAAATTTATAGGGTCAGCTCACTATACAGATGAAGTAATGACTATCTTGAAAGCTAAATAGCTTTTGAGGTTTTAGGGTTAACATACCATCTGGAATAATGTGATAAGGAAGGATTGATTAGTTAAAGTTTTGTTAAAGTAACACACAATTTATTGACATTGTTTTGGGGTGGATGCATTCTTTATTTTGTGAGATTTGAAAAGGTTTAAAACTTTGGTAGAAGGAAGCTAATTATGGGTACAATGTGTTGTTTTGATGAATATAGGGTTTTAGGATATTAGGAGAAGATATTTTTTTATAAACATTGAGACATTTCTCAAATGACTATTTTTATTTATTTTATTCTTAATTGAAAGAAAAAGTGTAAAACTTTAGTCAATGATATAATTAAATATATCATTCAATCCTAATTAGTTTTACTAAAGACATCAAATATATTATATAAAATAAGTCTAAAATTTAACGATTTTTAAAAAAATTATAATATATCTTATTAACATCCATCATATATTAAAAGAAATATACCTTTTTCAGTGGGGTGAATTTCGTTGAGTCCAAAAAAAATCTACAATTCCCCTTTGATGGTATTTAGTAGAGAGAAATGAATTCCGTTGAGTTGAATTTATATTTCTACTGAGCAAAATTGATTCTAGTGAGTAAAATCCACCCAAAATTTACCATTTCTTCCTCAACAGCATTTACGTTGATAAAACTCTTTATTTTGAGTAGATTATGCATATATCAAAACACTTCAAACTCAAACTCCAACAAAGAAAACAAAACTTTAAAATTCAAAACATTTCCAAAATATCAAATCAAATTATTCCATTCAACATAACAACAACTGTTAAAACTAGAAACTAATTTACAAAAATCATATTAAATTTTGAATATAGTTATCAAATTATATGTGTGAATCCAACTTAACTTCCAAGTTAATTTGTTTTCATTAGCTTAAAATATTTTCAGAGCTATCACATTAAAATTCTTAATTCCAAGTTAAAACAAATAACTCTAAAAAAAAAAGAAGCTTCAGTTATAATATCATTAAGTTAAAACTTTCAATACATATATAATAGCAATTAAATGTTATACAAAGAAATTTCTCAGTATTATACTTTTAAAGTCAAGCTATAGTACAAACATTATAAAAAATCAAACTCACTAAAAAACAACCAATATATTAGACCATCAACATCTTAATCATCATCCAATTACAAGGATTTCCTAAATTTTAAGTATCTAACATAACTTTGAAAGGCTAAAAATTAAACTTGATTAAAATAATTTAAAATTAACACTTGATTTTAAGTTATCCATTCACTCATAAATAAAACTCTAAAAAATTCAAAAAATATAAAAATCTGTCAGCCTACATCAAAATCTTTGGATGATATATTTTTTAACAACCCAACATCTTTCTACTTCCTATAGATATAATATTTTAGTTAAAATTGAAGTTAACTTCTCAACTTTAAATTTCTTATTCAATAATGTAATATATATTTTGATAACCTTAATTATCTAAGAAAACTCTTGAATTTTAAGGATTTCATCATAACCCTCAACCATCTAAAGGAATCAAATTTCAAACCCTAAAACCTAACATCCATGTAATTAATCAAGTTTCAAACCCAAAAACCTAAAATGCAAGCAAGGTTAGGAGAAAATAAGAGGAATTTGAGAAGATTACCCAACTCACTTCTATACTTTGAAGTTTTTACAAGGTTTCTTATTAAAAGAGGATTAATTTAATTTTCAAAAAAAAAAATATGAATGCTTGAGATCATATATATATATAGAAAAAACACTAGAAAATAAAGGAATGTATGTAGCACAAAGTATATTTTTAATCGTATAAAGTATTTTAAATAGTACTTCTATATGAACCTCACTAATCTCACCTTATATCTTGTTCAAGTCCCGTTAAAGTCTAACTTTATTTCTTTCCATATTATATATCTATAAAACTATTCTCACTTTCTAATTATACTTACAATTATCCATATACTTTTCATGCATACTTTAAATATGTAATTAAATAATTAAAAAATAAATAAAGTTCAAGTACTAAAAATATTTTTTTAATTTTTTTTAGACAAAATAAAATTTCTTCATATAAAAAATGTTAAAATATTTAAAAACTATGTTATAATTAATATTTTTTATATTTAACTCTAATTTTTTAAATAAACAAATCCTTTATATAAAAAATGTTTAAAATTTTAAAAAATATATTATAATAATTATTTTTTTTGTTTATATTAAAAAACATATTATAGTAAACATTATATATAAATTATTTCATATAATTTTAAAAAAAATAAACTATGCATTTATTTTTAATTTATAAATTATTTTTTCTAGAAGCTTTTGCGGTAAAACCTTTTTAAAATATGAAGATTTGTTTCATTTAGTGCATTCCCAAATTTGAAGAAAATAAAATTTAGATTGAAAAAAGAGATTATTCATAATACTTTTTAGAAAAAAATACATTTTTGAGTTTTGCTTAAACTAGCAATGCTATATACTTTCAAATTGATAAATCCAGTTTTGTTATAAATAAAAATATTAATTATAATATATTTTTCAAATATTTAATTATTTTTTATATAAAAAATATTTTATGTAAAAAAATAAAATAAAATATATTTTTAATTCTTCAACTTTTACATAATATTCAAAATCTAACTCACATAAAATTTTATTTGCTGTTTACGAAAATCTAAAATTTTATATAATTGCTCAATAAGTTAAAACCATTAAAAGAATCAAATGAAATACCTCAATATGAAAACTAACTTTAATTTATTAAATATTCAAAATGTTCATGCATAATTTGTAGAGTAAATTGTTATTTTATGAAGAAAAAAAAAAACTCCCATATCATTATTTTTGTGTTTGAAACTATGACTTTATGAAACAATAGTGTTGCATGTTACATTAGTAATCAAAGAAATAGTTATCACCGACCCCATTTATGAAATATAATTTCTTTGACTCAGATCAAACAATTAAAACGGTGTTTTCCTTTATTAGTCATAGACAGGTATAATATCTTATGCTCCATTAATGACTATACTCATGAAGCATTCGTTATGTTGACTTACATCAATAGGTTACTTATCTTTTTCAATTAGATTAATTTATAACAGAAATAGCTAATTTTGTCATTAATTAAAAGGTACTTTATGATAATTTCAATTTACAAAGAGCATCGAGTTGTGAAAAATTGACCATTCTGGCTCACCATGTTTTTATTTTCAACAACATTGAAAATATCATAGAAATTTCATTTTAGATATGAATTAAAAATTAACTGTGAAACATTAATGGTTTCAATTTTAGATACAAAGAAGGTGGGACTAATTAAAGACAAATCTAATCATTGTTTATTTATTTCCAATAATATTTATATGAATTGTGGAATATTTCTTATTTTAATTTTGTTATAGAAGGAGTGAGTTAAAAAAATAATCTAGGTAAACAAAATATTATGAAAATCACTAACATGATCACATAAAAAAAATTATGAAATTATTTATTTATTTATCTATCATTTTCAAAATTTCAAATAATACTAATAGTTCTTTCACAAATGATTACAAATAAATATGTTTAGATTATTATTTTTTTCTCAAGCCTACAAAATAAACATCTCTTTTTATCTTTTCTACACAACAATACATTTTTCCAATTTATTACTCCTAATGATACTAATGATGGATAGCATAAGATATACTAAATTTAATAGTAAGATTAGTTTTAAATATCTTTTTTTTTTTTTACTTTCTTCTATATTAAAATGATTAATTTTAATTATTTGAACTTTCTAATTATTTATTAGAATTTTAAACTTTTAGAAAAATATTATAAATGTTTTTTTAATTAAGAATAGTTGGATATTACATTCTAAATTTGTTGATTTTAATTATTTAAAAATTGATAGATAAAAAAAACAAGTTCTAAATGATTTCTTTAAACTGAAAGCAATTGAGATAAAGTAGTTATCTTCAAATCTACAATTTTTATCCATAGTTGTAACAAATTATTTCTTTAAATTAAAAAAAAAATACAATGAACATTTTTGTAAAGTTAATAACTGTTGTGATTAATTTAGTAGTTTGAAAGTTACTACTTTTAAATTTTACTTATAACCATTTAATTATGATTATTTATTTTCAGTAATTATATAATATTAATGACTTGAGTGTATATTCTTTTGACTCAATGACTGTTTTGTTAGAATACCTTTCGCCCGTCTGCATCATTCATGTTTTGTATGTTATTTTACATCTTTTTTTTTCTATAATAATTTATAAATATATTCAATTTATTTTGTTAGTTCTTGTTACAGTATACCATACGCATAAAGGTAGGTACACTTAATTTACATATGATTATGCTTAAATATGCTTTAAGTGTAATTAAATTTTTTTTTTTTACTTTTATATATTGAAGTGTTGTATTTTATTTTTTATTATTAAATATTAATTAATATAATCAAGGTAATAAAATTTATTTAAGTCATAGAATCAGTTATTTATAAATATATGTACGGGTAAATTTTTTTATAATTAAATAATTAAATAAAATAAATTTTTAATTTTTTTTTGGAGTATTAAGAATAAAAATTGGAGCACTACTGTTTAGAAATTAAGTAGTGCTATTTTTAATTATTAGAATTAAAACTTGTATAGAAACTATCGAAAGAATAAACGTTTTTCTCAAAAAAATTTAATGGATTGACACGAGTTCTGTACCATCATTCATTATGAAGCAGAATTTTGTTCACTTTGATTCGGTAACATTGGAACTTCCGAGGCAAAGAAGTGAAAATTATACTTTTGCCCCTTGAGAAAAATAATTTACAGAGCATGCAGATCACGCGCAGCTGCCGCGTGGGTTTCAAACTCTTCTCTCGGCTACTGTTATGCCTCGTGATTTGGGGCTACCATGCCATTGAAAATCCATGTCAAACGGGTCCACACACCCTCACAAAATCCGCTACAAGACCCATCATCGCATCATGCCACAACTCTCACCATCGTAGAATACAAAATTTCAAATTTTCATATCATAATAATAAAAAATAAAAATAAACTTTATTTGCTTTTAAACCTCTATTTTAATAATAATATTTATTTATTTATTTATTATAACAGATATAGATGGGTGAAAGGTGGATTGAGTGATCATGTCGATGATGATGAGGCTATAATGATGGTGATGATGATTCAAAGCACATCATCACGTGAAACAAATGCGTTGCTCTCTCTGGTCAACATTGGTAGCGAAAAAGTAGCAGTTTTCATGAACAGAACTACTTAAAGCTAATTAAGCTCTGGCATAATCAGTTACTACTACTACTAATCCTAATCCTCATCCAATCCCCAACACTAACTATACAAATTAAGTATGCTAAAAGTAACCAGAGTTAAAAAGTAACCTGAGTTAGAGTTGAAGAATCCAAAATCCTAACATGTATGCAATGAGGTAATAGTTTTAAAATGCCTAGGATAGCCATTTAAGTCATCATTGAGCCAATTTGTCACTCTGACCCAGGTCATAATTAACTATGTACCATCCTTCACTATTTTTCTCTCTCTCTATATATATTTAGTTTCATCCATCAGTTTCCCTTCATTGCAAAAAAGCCAAAGCCTGTTACACACACTGTCACCAAACACCATCATTTTTCCTTAGTTTTGCCTTCCCCAAATCACACTTTTTTTTTTTTTTTCAAGTGGCCACAGAGACTCACACATTGGTGGTTGGTTTTTCTCCTCTTAAGAGAAATGGCTGAAAAAGATGATGGGGTTGGGTTGAGTTTGAGTCTGAGTCTGGGAGTGAATCAACAACCTTTGAAGGTGAATCACATGCAGCATCCTCAACACCAACAACAACCCCAACCTGGTCCCATAAATCACAACACAACTCTCTTTGCTGATTTGTTTCAGTTACCAGGTATGAGGTTCTTCTTCTTTCAATGTTTCCTCATTTTTTTTTGTTTTAGATTCCCCTCTTTTTATGGCTGTTTTTTCACCCAAGAATAGAATTTATTCACCGACCAGTTTTTGCTAGTTTATCTCTTCACACACTCAGTTTTTTTTTGGTTAATAAAGTAAAAAAAATTTCTTCCTCTCACCCTTCAAAGTTGAAACCTTGTTGCTTATAATCTAACTCATGCATTCAAAAAATTCAATTCAGATCCGGTGTCTCTCTACACGAGGTTTGTAGAAACGTTTTTGCAACTGCGATTTTGGCGGTAACGTTCATGTTTTTGGTGCCTTTGACTGAGATTATTGTTGCATAATTACAAAGCATTTAATAAGGTTTTATGAAGAAAAGTTTAAACAAATTTGGCCTATTTGATTTCTTATTTATAAGAAGAATAGAATTTTAAAAATTAAACATTCATGCAATGTTAATAATTTTTCTGTTTATCTGCACACGCGTTTTCCATTTCTGCAACATTATTTTTTTCATTTCGACTTTCTAATTTTATTCTGATATTTCCAAATACAGATACTGTTATTTTGCAGAAATACCCTCAGCCTTGTCCTTTAATTACAAAACTGCCATTCCTGAATTAATATATTTGAAACTCTTGCATGTACAGATAGGAGCTCCGATGTGATACGAGGAATTGAAGTGAAATCGACGGCGTACTGCGAGGAAGACAACGGCATTTCATCGCCGAACAGCGTGGTGTCGAGCGTTAGCGGCAGCAAGCGGAACGAGAGGGACGATGATAATGCTGCGATGGTGGCCGGAGAGAGGACCTCGTGCTCGCGGGGGAGCGATGATGACGATGGCGGCGGTGGAGACGGTGGAGACGGCGATGGTGGAAGAAAGAAACTGAGGCTGACTAAAGAACAGTCCATGGTTTTGGAAGAAACGTTCAAGGAGCATAACACGCTCAATCCGGTTAGTTAGTGGCATTTGTGTAAACTCATTTCCCAGGATATTTTTTTTTTGCAATTTATGCTATTTATTATTATTAGAATTTATTTCAAAAGTTAATAAATTTATTAGTAAACGGAATCTATTTTATTACTAGAATAATGATAATGATGCTTATTTTGTTTTGAATTTTAGAAACGAAAGCAAACTTTAGCAGAGGAGTTGAATCTGAAGCCTAGACAAGTAGAAGTGTGGTTTCAGAACAGAAGGGCAAGGTAAGAGGTTTATAATAATTAAATAATATTTAATTTAATAAATTTTTGACTTTATAATTCCTTTTATTTTTCTTTTTTTGGGTACATTCAACGTGTTCTCTGAGTTGCTACGTGTTTTATTATAAGTTGAAGTGAAACTGAAGTGCGTTAAACATCGAAAAGTATAATGTGCTCAGAAAGATGCTATTTTCGATAATAAAATTAAAAAGGTGTCGTGTTTGTGAATGGTTTAAAACGACATTATTTCCTTAAGTTTTAAGTTTTGAACAAGGGATTGCCATTACATATCTCTTTTAGTTGTTGTTAATTTGGTTATAATTTTTTATAAGTATTTTTTTTAAGGGACAAATATAGATGATGTTAATTCTTGAATGAGATGTTCATGTGGTATGGTTTTGTTGTTCCTCTTCAATGTTAATTATTAATCTAACTGTTTAAATGCATTCAAAGCAACTTTAGCATAACGTCAAAACAAATAATGGGTTTGACTACACCTCCTTTGACAATGATTCAGCGACACAATTATGTTAACATAAATCCAAAATTATAAACAATTATGTTACCAAAAATAATAATTAAAATAATGAGGTGTCAAATATCAAACACATGGTAACAAATTCAAAGGGCCACACAAATATAGTGTAGTAAAAAAATGTATTTGAAGATCCAAGTTGGATATTTGGATTTTGTATTTAGTAATTTTTTCATGAGATGTGCCAAATACATGCTCTTCTAAGATTATTAGTTCAATTGATACAGAACTAAGTTGAAGCAAACTAGAGTGGATTGTGATTTCTTGAAGAAATGCTGTGAGAGTCTAACTGAAGATAATAGAAGATTGCAGAAGGAGGTCCAAGAGCTTAGGGCATTGAAATCATCCCCACAAATGTACATGCACATGAACCCTCCCACCACTCTCACAATGTGCCCCTCTTGTGAGCGTGGTCACTCCTCTTCATCCTCCTCTCCTGCCACCGTCCATTCGTCGGCGCCGACTACTCGCAAACTGTTTGGGGCAAACATCCGGCGGCCGGTAGCGGTCAACACTTGGCCATTTGATGGCTCAATTCCTCGGCAATAATTGACAACCGGCAATGTGATAGTGATATTTACATGGGTGTCTAGACATTTTTAGTTACTAGGCATGTGGAATGTGAAGAAAAAGAACCATTTTGCAACGGAACACTAATTTGTGGTTTTTTTGGACTCGGGATATATGAGTTTGGACTTGGTTTTAACTCTTCACGTTCTATTGTGTGTATGTGTGTGGTACAAGTTCTTGTCAACTTAAAGATTTGCGTAGGGTAGATATGTGTTAAGAGGGGTTATGGTTTGGGTGGGGGTAAGATTTCATATGCCAAATCGTACAACCATTTAATAGTTTAGACTTTAAAAAGAAGAGAAAGAGAATTCGAATCTATGAAATTCTCACCAAATTGGGATGCCACTTCCTAGAGAAAAGGTGGGGTGGTGGAAAGAGGGTTAAACGTGAAGGAATGATTGTGATTTCTCATTTTAGAGATTTTTGTCAGCCTTTACTCATATGTCATAGCACTGTAAATAAAATATAAAATTTTTCCTTCACATTCCATGAAGGAATAACTATTTTACCTATTAAAACTAATTTTATTTGTTTATTTTTGCCAATATAGTGAGATTTAATGTTATTTTGTTGATCTCTCCTTCCCAATCACTTTTTAAAGTTTTTTTTTTAAATATTCTCATGTAATATGTTTTATATATATTAAATATTGAATTCAGGACAACTACAAATTGTGAGAGGGGTTTGAGAGATACCCAAATTTAAAACATGTAATTCAAAATTGGAGTCACATAGAAATGGAATGAAATTGAATTGGTGGTTGCGAGTGAAAAACTGAGATATAGAACTAGAATATAAACTCTCATGAACACCAATTGCACATGGTTGGAAGGACAATTTTGCACTTTTTTTTTCTATTTGAATAAATTGATTTAGTTTATAAAACAAATAAATTACTCTACTGACTCATAAGTCTTAGAGAATCTTTCTTGGTTAAATTGTCCATAAAATAAAATTATTGAATTTTGAAGAGAAATTAAAATTAAAACCCACATGTTAGTCTCAAAATATTAGTTTGTTTAATGTTAGAAGAATACAAAGTGTGTGGCTACTCACTGATATCATTAGGTACATGAAGTGATTTAAAGTTTTAAAAGGAAGCATAAAAAAGCACAGTAAAAAATAACTTGCGCCAATACTGCTGTTTTTGGATCATTGGTTATAAGAGGAGTTCGGTTTGGTTTGATTTGATCTGCTTTTTAAACAGTAGATGTAGTGCTGATAGAGTAGGTCAAGAGTTTACTGTAGCTATCTTCATGACCTATAAAAAGTATACTGTTTTGTTTGGTTCAGGAAACAAACAGAAACAAAAATAAAATAAGACAGAGAGAAGAAAGAAGAAAGTGTGGAAAAGAAATAAAAGTGAGATAATTTTGGAATTTTTAATAAAAACATTTTCTTTCTGATTTAATTATATAAATGAAAAAAAGGGAAACATATACTTGAAATGACATAAATATTACTGACCACAAAAATTTACAAAAATAAGATTAGTTTTACATTTTATGTAAACAATTTTTTTAATATTTTTTTCAAGAAATTATAGACCAATCTACTTTTTCATGGTTCATTTTCCTGAACATGTTACAAACATTGGTTTTCTCTCATTATTTTGTCTCCCTTTAATTTCTTAATGGTTCATTATATTTTCTTTCTCTTATAATTATGATAAAATTTCATTAGTCTTTTAGATTGAGAATGAAAATAAAAGAATAAAAAAAAGAGAGAAAAATAGTGAAAAGTTAAAATATTTGGATTAGAAGAAAATAAGTAGAAATGAACGAAATTTAAAAGATGACTCTTTCACTTATTTAAAAAAAAAAATGTAAAGATGAAAGTAATTATAAACAATGTAGCACGGATACTGATACGATACAGACATAGACACGGAAAATACGTAAAATCTCTAAAATATAGAACACGAAAACATAAATTTATTTATTATATAATTATGAATTATATAAATTGACAATAAAGATTTATGTGCACAAGTATGTTCCAAATTATTTTTGGAGCAAAAAGATGTTTTTCATGACTGATTCACAGACATTTTTCACAAATTTTACGAACCGAGGCATTTATTTTCATATTTATAATCATAATAACAATTTATACAATAAAGTTTGATTTTTTAGAAAATTAATATATTTTTCATTTTTGAAATTGAGTTAGAACCGTACTAGAATGGTTAGAAATCTAACAAATACTTTTTGAATTGGACACTTCACGGATACGTGTCCTATTGATGTCATACAAGTGTCGGTATCAGATATATCGGACACTGACACGCCATTTAAATCATTTAAGAGGAGTGTTTGAGTTTCATAGATTATAAAGAACTAAATAGATATCTTTGTGATAAAATAAGATAGATAAAAATAATAACAAATGCTAATAAAAAATGATTTTTTTTTCTTATCAGCAAATAATGATTATAAATCAAGGATATGTTCATGAAAATTTTCAATTTTTCTCATCTTTATCTCATATTTACAAAATGACGATGAAATATGTTTTATAACGTAATAAATTATATTATTATATATATAAATATAATTATATAATTATAATCGATTATATAGCTTAATTAATTGTGATTATGTTATATCAAAATTATAATTATGTTTATAATATAAAACTAATCATAAAATAAATAAAATAAAGAAATAAAATAGATAATAATAAAAACAATTATAATAGTAATAATTATTATAATAATAATAATATTATTATTAAATATTTAAATAAATTAAATTTAATATTTAATCAAATTTAATTTATAGTAATAAAAAGAATTTAATTATTTTATAAACTTTTAATTTTCATATCAATCAAAAATTTTATAAATATTTTTCTCCACCTTTCCTTCCTTTAATTCAAACCATCACACCCCTCATTGTTTTTTACTTCTTCAAATCCACTCTCAATTCATATACAACTTAAAAAACCCCTAATCAAAGGGTTTAATACAAGCAGAATAACCATAATCAAAGGTTTCTAATGCAAGCCAAATGTGCATATGTAATGGTGAGTGGCATATCATATATTAGACCCTCAAATTTTATATATATATATATATATATATATATATATATATATATATATATTATATGTGTGTGTGGAAAGGATAGAGAAATATCTTATAACAGAATTCGAAATTCCAAAAATCATGATACTAAGTCGTGGAAGGGGATAAAGTGTTCATGAAATATGGGAAAGGACATAAAGAACAGTGCAAGATAAGTACTAATCTTAACCATAGAAACCTTAAAACTCTCTTCTGCATTGACTTGAATATCAAACTACTTACAGATAGTGGCACTAAAAAAACATACTATAATCAATCACGGGTTGAACAAAAGTTGTGTTCCTTAAAATGATTTGAACAATTATAACTATTTCAGTAAATTAAGGCAAACTTTCACTTTTTTTATCTATAAATTTTAAAAATAGATTTAAAAGTTTAAGTTAAAGAAAATATCTAAAAAAAATACTTTTAACACTATTTGTTTGTTATTCAACATTTCAAATTAGAACCTGATTTCAAATCACAATTACACATTAATTAAATGATACATATTTCTTTTAGTTTATTAGTCACAAATTTGAGTTTTGGTTTGATTGTTTTTTAATATATGTTTTGCATAAGGATTTAAAAGAAATTCTACAAGTTATAAAATTAAAAGTTAAATTAATAAAAAATATTTTTTATTTTATTTTAATTAGTATATTTCATTGTTTAAGTATTTTTTTTAAAAAAAAATTACAATTTAGCCTTAACTTCAACACATATTAAAAATATTATATTTAGATACTCATTTGTTTGTCAGTACAAATAATAAAGGGAATAAATCATAAATCTTGATTGTTCGAAGATAAATTCGAAGATAAACTCATGATTGAGAATTTGCACGTCAAGCTTGTAAATAAAGGAAGCTATAGGATTGTCAATTGGAACCTCACGGACTTGGTTTTCGAAAAGATTTCTACAAGATAAATAATATTTATATTAAATTATATGTAATATATAAATATAAATAAAAAATAATATAATGAAATGAAATTATTACATGAGTTTCGGGCATAAATCGAATGAGGTCTCTAGTCCAGACAACGAATGTCTGAAATGCATCGGCCACAGTGGTTACCTCATCTGAAGGTAGTGGAATACGAGCATTAGGAAATCGTACTTTTTCAACTGTTACCTTCGCCACATCAGGGGAGAGAGGAACGTTATGTAAGGTGGTGGCGTCTTGATAGACTTTTCCAAGGGCCACCACCCGAGGAAGTTTGCCGCCCAC
>Ga0123342_1005437_pt1 | contig 18450 bp, 12 predicted proteins | sample Turbeawhitnodule_FD_89960 | JGI IMG/M metagenome (GOLD analysis project Ga0123342, IMG submission 89960) | Root nodule microbial communities of legume samples collected from Mexico - Turtle bean Mexico white nodule | ecosystem: Host-associated > Plants > Roots > Nodule | place: Mexico: Nepantla...
TCCCTTCACGAAAAATATGAGTTACCCTAAACCTGATTGTCCCACAAAAATTAAGACAAGTATTCCATCGATTCTGAAGCATCCACGGAACATTAGTCCTAGCAGTAAACGCAGCACAAACCAGAAAGCAGAATCACATTCAAGTCAGACATATATATAATCAATTATAAAATTTTAGTTTAAGTTGAAAAGTATTTATTTATATTTTGTCCTTGATATTATGTTGTCTTGAAATATTTTAAAAAGTTTCTTTTGGTTGTTCAAAATAATTTTCTATTATAATAATTTATATGTTTTTTTATTATATGATGATGGACATTATTAATACTAGCGGATACACATATGTAACAACACCGGTGTATTCGTATTTTCCTCTTTTACTCAACTTTCATGATGATAGAAATTTAACATATATATATATATATAAATAATTTTGGATGAGTAAAAAATGAAAAACAAAAAATAACATGTAAAGAAATGATGAATTGATTAAACAACATTTTTTTTTCTTCTCCGGTTTAAGTCTCTCTTTTTCTTCAAAGTTTTTTCTCTTTTTTCATTGATAGTTTTGGGATTGGAGAGTGTAATTATTGAAAATGAATATTATTTTATTTTATATGTGAGATTTGGTGTGAAAACCTATGAGAGTGTATAATAATATTAAATTAAAAAGTAGTTTTATACTAATAAAATAAGATATATTAATAAAGATAGGATCAAAATAAATTTGTATAGAAAAAAAATGATTATAACGAGGAATCCTCTTTATATATAGGTATAGATAAAAAATAAAAATAACTTAGTGTATATTACCCTTCAATGTTTTAGATCGTGTAATAGATGTCCCAATTAAATTGATACACAAAAACATACGCAAATAATATAAATCACTTAAATAAAAGTGTGTAATTAATTAAGTACCTTATTTTAAAAAATATTAGTTACTAAAAAATCAAATCATATATAAAGTTAATTTAAGTGTTTAAAAATAAAATATGTCCACCAATGTAACTATAGTAATTTACAATTTTATTTTTTTCTGATTACAGTTGTTTAATAACAGTCATTGACATTTTTGAAATTCTGAAGTTATAACATAAAACTTTTGAGGATAGTCCTTAGGAATTGTCATTGAGAGTGGAGAAATGAAAATGTTGGTTTTAGGTCAATCATCATAAAAAAAATATATGGAAATAAAAACTTTGTAATTAATTAATGTACGAATAACACATTTTTATGATAATTATAAAGTGATTGTCGTTGTTTTGACACTTTAACTATTATTGACCTATGTTGTTACTATTATTACCGTTTGAACATCATGTTAATATATATATTAAAATTAAATTTATTTTATTATATTACCGAATTCATAATCGTTAATTTGACAATTATCGCTTTGTGTTAATGAAACGATAATAATTGTAATTATTATTATATAAATTTTTAATGGTTTAAAAATTATATAAACTATTTCAATCATTATTAAAAATTTCTTTCTAATAATAATTGTTACTCTTTATTTCACTATTACGTTTTTTATGTTTCTAATAATGATCATTACTCTTTATTTTACTATTACGTTTTTTAAGTTTCTAATAAGGATCATTACTCTTTATTTTAATGTCAATCTATTAGGTTTTTATTATGATATACTTCTTTAAGGAATTATATTACCTCCCCGTTAACACGATTCACTCTTAAAATAAATTGAAAATTATGAGAAAATAAAGAGGAAAAAATAAAAAGATTGATGGTTATATATATTAAAATATATATGATATAATTTTTTATAATTAGTGTTGGTATTCTCTTAACATGATATCTTTATAAATTTGAAATAATTTTACGATTTGATTAATAAATAAATTTCTTATTTTTATAAAAAAATAACTATATAATTGATCAACTCCGTTAGTTATACGACTTTTCAATTAATCTTTACAGATTTATTTTTAAAACTATATTTTTAATATAAAATTATAAATATACAAGAAAGCGTTCATGTTTCCACCAGGACGATATAAAAATATTATCTATATTAAAATTTGATTGAAGTTATCTTCCTGATAGATATTATGGATATACATGCGCCAAAAATTGATAATATATATATATATATATATATATATATATATATATTAAATTCTTACATTATTAATATAATACACTATGAACATGGTATAAAATGATTGGAGACATTTATATATAAGATAAAGCTTTAAATAAAAATCTAATAGTTTTGATTTCTATTCTGATTTTTTTTAGCTTAGTGATATTTTTTATTTCAATTTGAAAAGAAAATATAATAACAAAATAGAATGTAATTATGTTTTAAAATAATAATAAATTAGGAAGAGTGGAAAAATTACATTATCTTACTATCACACAAAAACATCGTTAATATTTCTTGAAGATCTCAAGTCGATTAGATATTAGAACATTTAATAGTATATATTTTAATGCAAAAATCATCTTATAAGTCGATTTTGATTTTATAAGGTTGAGTTGCACTTCAAAAGTTATGTAGAGTTTATACCACAGAGAGTTTGTTGAACTTATCAGGTTCTACATTATCGGACTACTCATAAATATATATAGTTGTTAAATATCTCACATTGACTACATATTAAAATATTTCATAGTATATAAGTAAATGCAAACTTATTTTTATAAATCGATTTTCTAAGGTTAATTAGATTTAAAGTATCAATAAATATTTATATTTTAAATAGTATAAAACTTATAATAGACAATTATTAAATTCAAAAAAGTAATCAAAGATGGTTTGTGTAATAAATAAATAATAGAAAATAATTAAAAGAAAATAAAAATTACTTATATTAAACTGAGGATGTTAAGAAGATACCTAGCAAGTCAACAAAGGGAAATAAATAAAAATATAAGTATTTAATGAAAATAAAACATTTATTATTATAAAATAATGTAATTCTGTTTTATTTTATTAAATAGTATTATTATTTTAATTTTATTAATTACTTTATGGAAAGCAATAACTATTTTAAAAAATTAATGAGTAAAACATATGTATTATTTAATATCATTACTCATTCTTTCTATTTTTTTATATATAAAAGTTTTTATGGTACTAGTCATTCTCTTTAAATTATTATTTTTTATATAAAAGTTTTTATGTTAGATATTAATATATAATTTTTATATTAAATATTAATATATAATTTAACATATTAATTAGACTGACATTTTAAGTCACCACAATCATATACTATTATATAAAGAAATATTATTAAAAAAAGAAAAAAGAAAAAAAATAAAAAATAAAAAATTATATCAAAATTCATATGTTAATAAAAAAATACATAAATAGATTATATTTATTGATAAAAAATTTAAAAACAAAACTAGATGAAAGTCTTATTCATAAAATTTATGCACAAAATTAATGTTTTAAAATTTATATGAAATAAAAATAATACCTATAGTGGTTGAGTGGTCATACTGTGATTTTGGTAACATTTCAAAAAGTTAATTAAGAAATGAATTAATTAAGAAGCTTTGAAAGAAACACTTGTTAACTAAGTGAGTATATTGGTAACAATGATGCAATTTTTATTTTCTAACAACACTTTATGATTTTTTTTTTACATTTTCGGTATAACTTTTTGACAGAATTATCAGAATCAGTACTTTTATAAAAAAACATAAATATGTGAAATCGCATTTTAAAACAAAAATTTTAATATATAAAACATATTCTAAAATAGGATTTATACTAAATACAAAAGTAGTGGTTTGATTTTTTTTAAGTAATTTTTTAAAATACAATTTCTTTTTTTTTTCTATAGTAAAATATATAATTTTAAAATATATTTACCTATATTCTATATTCTATATTCTATATTTTTTCTTAATTATTTATTTCTTAATTTTCTTATAAATATTCTGAAAGGTAAGAAAAACCAATACAGTGAAAAAAATATCAAATATATTATTTGATGATTTTTTACACAAATTATGAGATATACAAATAATTTTGAACACTTAAATTATTAAGGTGGGATTATGGTGTTTTGTAAAGGGTTTTATAAAAACTTAAATTTATATATATATATATATATATATATATATATATATTTCTAATTTCATTATATTATGAGATGAGAGTTGTATATAATTCTAAAAATTGTCAAAAACATTTTTTTTAATAAATCATTATTTTCCTTTATAAAGTGTATGAGAGAGTAAGATTGCAAAGAAATTATAAAAATATTTTAATTTCTCACATGTATCAAAATCTTTCGTATTATAGTGCAAAATCTTATTGGAGACAAAATCAAGTATATTAAACATGGCGCTTCTTTCAGTAAATAGTTAAATTTTGATTTACCATATCATTTCGAGAGATTGGCTCTTTTTATATTATATCTAAATTCAACTCTTATTATTTTTATTTTTGTTAACAATTAATCTTAATAGATATTAAAATAAATTTAATCTTAATAATAGAAATTACTCAAAGGAAGAAAGGCTGATAAAATGTCGTTAAGATATTTGATATTTTTGTTAATGAAATTTATAATATTTTTTCTGACATGCTTATAGTAACAAGTAAATGATTTTAGAATATCCAAACAAAGTATACAAACATTTAATTATCTAAATAAGAATATAATAAATTATAAACTACAAATATAGGATAAAACGGTGATATACTAAACTTCTAATTAATAAAAAAAAAACTCACATGTTGGCATTTATAAATTATAAGGCATTTATAAATTATAAGTGATATGATTAAAATAAATTAATGATACTAAGTTAATAGTATAAAAGTCATACTAATTATATTTGTTATCAATTAATAATATAATCTTTGTACACTGATATTATACTAATGGAACTCAAATTTTATAACAATTAAAGTTTGTGTGGCAAGAAAACTACTAAATTAAAATTTATAAATAACTTATCAATATGAATTAACCACAATATTTAATTGCCTTAAATTTATTATTCAAAAGAGTCAGTCACTTGGATCCATCTGGAAGTCAATAATCCTATTTGTAATAGTTAACATATAATTTATTATACTAATAAAAGCACAATCAATAGTTTCAACCTATAAATAGTAGATTGTTAAGAGTTATATTTTCTTTGAGTTATTTAATCTATTTTTTTGAATTGATGATATGAAAATAGTTTTAATATTTAATTCTGATTGAATTGTTAAATTATATATTAATTGCATTTACATACGTTGACCAACATTTGACTTCTGGTCTACATATTAAAATGCTTCTAATTTTTTTCATCTTTAATTGAATATCAGGATGTAAAAATAAAGAAACACACCAGGTAACATGTAAAAAAAGAAATTAGCCTCTGACCATCATTATTGTACATTAAAAATTAATATTTATTTTATAAAAAAAATTGTTGATCAGTAATTTTTTGTCTAAATACAATCTCACAATATGCCAAGGAACTTTCATGCACCAAAAAAAGAATATTAGTTACAACTAAGATAATGGTTATTATATATAATTTGTCATGCATTTTCAATTTAATTTATTTACAGTATTAAAAAAAGTAGCTAAAAATTATGTATATTTGAAATCAGGGAAAAAGGATTTGACGCATATTTATTTATTAGGAAAAATAAGTTATATAAAAAAAGTGAGAAAAAAAGAGAAGGGTAAAAATGGTTGGCTTAGAATCCTTGACCTATGTGAAAGATGAAACTGCTGAAAAAATTCTGACAGTTAAATTTATAGTATTAAATAGAAACTTACTTTTTGACATTCACAAGTTTATTGATGTCAGTTTTGTGAGACAGTAGCAAATGAAATTGAATTCTTAAATTCAAATCCAAACAAACGGCTCTGACAGTCACAAAATGTCACAAAATGTGCATGTGGTGAGTGTTTGCTTAACGCGTCCCACACTTCTCTATCTTGAATGCTTATACGATAAATTGATAAAAAAGAGGAAGAAAGTTATGAAAGAAGAGAGAGAAAAAATTGCAGTATCCTAGGCCTTTTTTTGTTTCCTTTTCAACTTGTTCAGTTACTATTTCCATTCATTCAAATCTATTCATTAATTTATTTCCAATTCTTTTTAACTTATCTTTTCTCTCACAACTATAAATATGTATCACTGCCACTCTCTCTCACAGACAACAACTCTTCTTCTTGGATCTTATGCGTTTTCCACCAAATCACACGCTGTCTACTACTCTGCTCGTTTTGAGGATCTCGTGAAGACCTTCTGTGGTTTATTTCTTATGTGTTTGCTTTTCTGATTGGATTTATTTCGATCTTCATATGGCTATTGAAGCACAGTTGTATCCCAGCAATCAGTTTTATGGCTCAAAGAACTTGATGGTGTGTTTGAATTCTCAAGCTTATGGTCATAAGCATAATCTGCAACAACCAGAACAACAACAATGTCTACAACATCTGCACCATGCTAGACAGATGAATCAAACCACGTCTCTTGTTGATCCCACCTTTTCTTGTTTTTCCAATTCAAATGCCCAGAATAATACTTTCAACAAGTACAACCACAACGTTCAACCCTTAGCCTCGTATCCTCAACACTTGGCTACTGAACTTGATGAACAGAGAGATATCGATCACTATATCAGATCTCAGGTAAGTTTCGTACAGCGTTACATTAGCAGTTTTTTTAAGGTTTTAAAACTTCAATGAGCGTGATTCCGGCAGGGAATCTGGAAGGTCCACCACCGTACTGCCACGGAAATTGTGTTCCATCGGTTGTTTTTATCTGCAATTTCAAGGAGCTGCTTGACTTTTTTGCCATTGAACAATTGAGAGATTTGTTTGCTAGCTAACAATTTTTTTTTTGTCATTTTAGTTTTGTGTCACAACCAGTCTAATCGGTGTGTTTGTTTTGTGTTTGCGCAGAATGAAAAGTTGAGAGTTTTGCTGCAAGAGCAAAGAAAACAGCATATGGCGGAGTTACTGAAGAAGATGGAATTGAATGCCCTTCATTTATTGAAACAGAAAGATGAAGAAATAGTGCAAGCATCGAATAAAACGATGGAGTTGAAAGAGTTTTTGAGAAGGTTGGAAGTGGAGAAGGAATCATGGAGAAAGGTGGCTGAGGAAAAGGAGGCTGTGATATTGTATCTTCATAACAACTTAGAACAGATGAAGGAAAGAGCAGTGCATGGGATGACATCAGAGGATGCAGAGTCGTGTTGCGATGATAACATGAGAATCACAGCAGCAATGGGGGAAGGAACAGGAGAGAAGAGAGTGTGGCATAGTAGTGGGGTAGGAGAAGTTGAACAAATTAGGAAAAAGACAATGGATTGCAAATGTTGTAATTCTCAAAAATCGTGTTTTATGTTTCTTCCTTGCAGGCATCTCTGTTCGTGTAAAACTTGTGAGCCTTTTCTACAAGTTTGTCCTGTCTGTAGTATGCCCAAAAAGTCTAGCATAGAGACTTTAATCACATAATTTTATACAAAATTACTTTTTTGTTTTAGCGCAGTTTCTTTCTCTTTTATGATTCTCTTTCATCACAGGTTCTAATGCAGAGCTAACCTTTTGAGTTTGGCCATGAACCTTTATGAACATGAACAATTACAAGTTATTTTTTTATGATGCTATGTGTCATATTCAAGAGGGATTCCTGATGAATGGTCTATTCATGCTTTCTGCCATTTCCAAGATATCGATGAATGGTCTATTCTGGATTCTGTGTCATCTTAGTTTCTCCGAGTATTTTCACCATAAAAGCTGTTCACACCCCAACTTTATCACCATCACCAGTTACTTGTGTATATGTAAAAACATATTTATAACTGTTTCTTTTCCAATGTCCACATTTTCATATGATTTATTCAATTACAAATTATAATATTAGTTATTTTTCTTTACTTTTATAATGATATTAAACATGATTTACAATTATTTATAAAGTATTCACTATTAACAACATCATTTATAATTAATTCATAACAACATGATTTATAATTAATTCATAGTGTAAATTTTTTATATGCATGATACATACTCATTAAATAAAAAAGCATGAAATATCTTTATGTTTGCAAGATTAAAAAGTATAACCTTCTCCAATATTTCTTAATAATCATCTCAATTTTTTCAAAATATCTTTAGTATTATATATATATATAAAAGACCTTCTTCTTTTAATAAATAAGAAGACTGATAAATAAAAATGTAAAAATATATATCCTTAATTTTCATTTTTTACTATGAATTTAATTATTTTATTGAATTTTCATTATTCTTTCATGAGTTGTTTAAATAAATTAAACTATAATTATTTAGGCTTAAATTCACTCCAATGTCTAATAAATTTAAAATGTGTAATTTGATTTATACAAAAATTTTATTAGATATTTTATTTTCTATTAAAAAATAAACAATTCTGATCCACTGTGATATAATTCACTGTTTTTTCAGAAAATATTAATGTAGCGGTCATATTACAAAGGGAATAAAGTAAAACAGTTTAATTATATATATATATATATATTTAATTTTTTAATTTTATTAAATTAAACAATTGATTCATTATAATGTCCTTCATCTGTTATCAGAAAATATTAAAGTTTAGGTCGTAATAACATTTAATAGGAAAAAATAGGAAAGAGAAAAAGGTTGGTGGGTGAGTGATCACATAGCCTAGGACTATAGAAAGTGGTCAATAATATTCCAAGAGAACATAGAGTAAAAATGATTTAATTATATATTTGATTTTTTAGCTTTTTAAAGTTAATTATACTATAATAGTATTCCATAGTTGTCATAAAATATTAATGTATCAGTTATAATAAAATTTAATAAAAAAGAATGAAAAGATAAAGGAATAGAAATATAAATGATACAATTTTGATAGAGAAATGTGTAATAAAAATATGTATTTTAGATTAATTATTATAAAAAACATTAATGTGCAAGCTACAATAACGTAATAACATCTAAAGAGAAAAGAATGGGAAAGAAAAATAACACTTAAAAAAAATAATAGATAGAAAAAAAGTTGAACTATGATATATGATACTATGAAAAAATAAAGAATAAAATTTTTTCACTCTATAAATTACTCCGATATTACACAAAAGTAAATATATATAATCATACAATAACTTTAACTTCTCATAACACTATATATCAATAAAATTACAATTCAAATAAAATTATTATATCATTCATTTTTTTATTGTTTATAATAGGATATATTCTACATTAGATATATTCATCCATATACAATTCATTATGAAAAAATATAAGATTATTTTTTTGTTCACTTACCTACTTAGACACATAGTATGGAAGATAGGTATGGAATAAGGTGAGTCATTGTCCTAGCTAGTTCGTATAATAATAAAAAAATAAATTTTTTCTGTAGTTTCTCAAATTTCTTCCTGCATCTCACTAATTTTATATTAATGAATATTTGTCATATATTTGTCATGATTCCAGGACAACAAAGTTTTGATAATGTAGCATGATTTGTTTTTAAAACTTTAAAGTCATTTTCATATATTTCTTTTTAATAGTAACTTGAATTTTTGAATTATGAACTAAATTTAAATATTTGTAAAAAAAAGTTAAAAAATATGAATATTTTTAAGAACTCTTAAGATAAATTATTTATATATTTACTTTTTTATCTAACTAAACATATTTGATACTATATTTGGTTTATAAATTTCTAAAGGTTAATAACATAAATGTATCTTCTGATTGAATTTAGGTATAAAGTCATGTATCAAAATAATTAATGGAACAATATTGAATATGGAAGAAAACATATATAAATAAGAATGTATAAGAATATAAAAATATGAGGAAGATTAATGCTAGTTTATAATTTTAACAAGTGCAAATTATTAAATGTGCTGGTTGCATTGCTTGAATTCGCAAATAACTATAAATTATTTCAGATATTAGGCATAAGTATATACATCATTATATGGAAAGGTTGTTCTTTTGATATACCATTTTTTTTTTCTTTGTATGAAAGATTTTAGAAAATTAATGAGATGGATAATTTTGTTCATCTGTAAAGAATAGGAATTAAACAATTATGATAACCATGTATAATTTATTGTTTTCTTTTAGCAATATCCAAAAAATATATTTTGATATAGATCTGTAAAATTGTGATTATGTATTTATTACGTCTTCTAAGTTTTGTACATTTTTAAACATATATCTTACAAATGTATCTGCAAGAAATATATTCAGTGAGGTTGAATTAAAACTTTTATTTGGATTGATGGTATTACAGCTGAACAATGTTCAGTGAAGGATATCTGCATGCCATTTACACCAGTTTAGTGAGGAACTGGTGAACATGATTTTGTGGATATAGAACACTGCAGACCAGTTTAGTTTTGATCGAAGCTGCACTCAAATCGTCAGAATTAAAATTTAAAACATAGTAAATCACTTAGATAGTAGTTGTATCTGCTTCAATTACATCATGATTCACACAGGACACAGAATTTGAATTCACTAAATTACACATTGATTAAAGAGATAAAAGATAAAGTAAATTCATAATATATAAGTACGGAAAATCTCACCTACAAGTTGGTTACCCCAAACAATCCACATGATGGAGAAGAAAGCCTCTTCAGAAAGAAAGACAAGGATCACAAACATTTTTTTAAAATTTAAAAATCAAACTTCCACCAAACTTACAAAAATGCTTTTATTGTATGGTACAAAACAATGTCAAATGTAATTTTAAAAACTAAATCATGAGATGAAAGAATTGTCATTCAGCAGTCCACTTCTGCAGAATCATGTTCCCAACAATTTAGGAACTCCCTTTGATAGTTAGGGAAAGAAAGAGGCTAATATTTCATCATGTTTTTGTCAGCAACAGAACCATTGAACTTACATATAGACACTCAAATGCAAAGTACATATTTAACAGTCAATTACACAAGTTGTCTGGATGATATACTTCCTCTTGAGGACCAAATTTTTCTCTAAAAGACTTTACTTTTTCTAAATACCAAAGCGTTGTTCTTAGGGAAAAAGGACCTTGCTGATTAACCATAACTTAATACAGACTAAACCCAAAGAACTGGCTAACAATGATAGCAAATCCGAGGGCTATTGCAATAAGAGAAGAAGCCCAAGTGAGCTTCTCGGTTATCCTAGGTACTCTATCTTTCAGTGCCTGGCTACACGAACCTATAAACACAGTATAGCTTCCCATTGCGATTACAGTTCCTATTAAGAACATGATGAGAAATGCAGCACCGGCCAAACGAGAAGGCAGAGCAAGGGCATGCAAAACCATCATCAATGCATCCGGTTGCAGTCCATGAACTATCCCAGTGGCAAAAGTAGCAAATCCAATCTTCTTTTTGCCTACTGTTGGATCGTCAAGTGATTCATACACGTTGACATCACTTTCTAAAGCAACACCCGCTGTATGTGCTTCTGAGGCTTCTCTAATTCCCATAGCACCAATTATTAGCAGGGTTAGACCCACCACTCTAGTGCCCCAAGTTCGGATAATTTCAATATGGAGTTTATCCTTGAGAATCAAAAATATTAACCCAAAAAGAACCTGACCAGCATCATGACCACAACCCCAAAGGGCTCCAACAGCAGCACTCTCCATTCGGGTTCGGCCAATTGACAATGGAGCCAAGGCGGCTAGGTGGTCAGGCCCTGATAGTGTGTGCAAGCAGCCAGCAAAGAAACCAGTCCAAGCACTACTCAGGAGCTCAGTGTGGATTAATTTTCTACCAACTGCAGCTGCAGCAGGACCACCAGTCCTCGCAGCAGTTTGAAAGGTTGCAAAAGCTGCTGGTGCAATAGCAGGATGGATTAAGATCAAGGCAAGAGCAGAAAGTATTATAAGAATCCGAGCTGGTATTGCCTGAGACAAAAAGCACGAGGATTCTTTTATTAAGATCTATTCATACACCACAATTTTAAAAAAACAATATATGCCACACGTAACTTTGTGTATATACAAGTCTCTATTCAATTACATATATATAACTCACAAGAAACTTGTTGATCTTGTTTTATTGGCATAAATATGTAACTCATGACAGAAATTGGTCACGCCATCAAGGTACAAAAGGGTCATAGATATGTTTGTTACGCTAGAAAAATAAGGGGAAAGAAAACAGAAGCATGGATACAAGAAAAGAGGCACTTAATTCTAAGTTTGTAAAGAAGATTCTTCAAACTTGGCACACATCAAATTCGAATTGTATAGTACGGGTGCCTGACATTTTAAAAAGGAAAAGCTGTATCACCCCTTACAGGGACATTTTATTTAATCTTTAACTCAAAAAACCAAATGGTGTTTTGCTCATGAAACATGAATTTGAAAATGACCAGAGATACAGAAACGAGAGAGAGAAAAGATTACGTAACAACAATGATTGCTCGGAGCAGAATCATACCTTTGGGTTTTGGAAAGTGACTGTTTTGATTTGATTGAGAGAATGGGGATCGGGTGGGGGTCGATCTGGAGAAGAGGAAATGGACGGAAAAGTATTGGGGTGTTTAGAAGATGGAAGAAAGGGAGTGGAAGACAAAAAAGGAGACGGGTTTTCATATTTGCAACAAATTGAGGTGACCCTCTTCAAGTGGGAACGTGTTAATGGAGATAAATTGATTCTTGAAGTTGCAGGTTGAAATGGGAAAGAGTTGGTGAAAGTTTTGAAGGAAGAAGGTGAAGGCGAAGACAGAAGCCAATCCATGTCTGGCTTCTATAAACAGAAACAGAGGAAGAGAAACAGAGCACACAACACAGATTATTTCCTTTCTTTTCTCCTTTTCATAGCTTATAAGTCCAAATTGTTGTTCTCAAAACCGAAAGCCAATGTTCAAAGGTTAGGTGGTACTTTGCCGCACCGGCCCAATCAGAATTAATAAAATTAGATTATTACTTTACGACATTAAAAATATAAAAATAAAATATTTTTAAAATTTCAAATCAAATGCACTGTAATTCTCAAACTTTAATTTTAATAATAATCAATATTTTTGGTTTATTTTTTTTCAAAACAAAACATTATATCATTTAAAATTAGTAATGAGAACAAGTCCTTTGGACATGTTTTAGGTTTTATTTTCAATATATATATAATATTGAATATTTTTTTATTTTTTTTATTTTTTATTTTTCACTTTTATATCAATTATTCTAAAAATTTGTTTGATGATTAATTTAATTCAGACGACCAACAATTCATATTTTTTTATTAAAAATATATTATTAGTATAGTGAAAAGTGTGATGCTTTTTATTTTATTTTCAAGTGGTAATAATTGTTTGTGATAATTGTTTTTTATGGTTAAAGATAAACATTGGTAGTTAAAGTAATTTTGTGGAGTGTTTCTTAAAGAGAGTTGTGTTTTAATTTGTTTATTTTTTTTAGAAGACACAAAGAAAAATAAAAATAGAAAAACAAAAATATCCAACTACAGAAATGAAGTATAAAACTTTAAAAAAAAGTCACATTGAAAAAATATCAAATACAACAATTTTTCTTATTATCTTTCTCAAACACTCTCAGATGATAAAACTACTCTTTAAATCACAAGTATATGTTGAAGCATATTGAGAGAAAAGAACTTAAATGAATCATATCTAATACCAAATATTGTGACTAAAAAAATAGAAGAAAAATAAATTATGTTTTATTTAAGATTATTTAATTTTTTTTAAAACATTTTAAACTAAATTTTAATAATTAATATGAAAAAAAGAGATGTAGGAATGAAAATGGAAGGAAATTTAGAATTTAACAATTTAAGTAATGGTATTAGGTCCGTTGTGATTTTTGAGCATATAAGGTTTGTGGAGTCTGGTGAGATAAAGTAGAGATTAAATTAAAGTAATAAAAAAGAAATAAAAGTTGAGCAGAAAAGAAAAGGACAAAAAGAATAGCACACGATAACCCACCTTTTAACGTGCTTTGACATGTGCTTTCGTGTGTTAGGCACACACCGCAGACCCACTCGCCCTTTCTTTTTTTTCTTCAATCATCTCCTACATACTCATCACAACATTACAATCTGTATTCATAAAATAACAAAAATATTAACATTTGAATAATTGTTTAAGGATTTTAACTTTATTAATTTATATATTTTATTTACCAGTCGGATTCAGTTACTTCCTGAATAAATGGAATTCTTCCCGTTAAGACCACATACAATCTAAGCTGGGAGCATTTAGATCTAAGCTTGGAGTATTTAGATTAACCACAAATATAACAATTTCTTACCTATTGTTTTTTCTTTCTATTTTATTTATACATTCTTTATTATATGTTCAAATTATTATTTTTTATTTTTTTTATCTGATCTTAGTAATCATTTTCAACAATAAACATTATCTCTTTGTTTAAGATTGATTTATCAGACTTGATTTACACTTATACGATATTAATATCATTAAATACGTAAATCTATAATTGATCGTGATAATTTCAAACTCGATCCATGATATAAAGTCCTAAATCACAACCATTAAAACTAAGTTTAAATTAACAAATAAGTTAAATCTTTAAATATCAACGACTAATTTATTCATGTTAAATTAGTTCTATTACATCACAATCCAATAATATAAATATATTTCTATAGTAATAATAATATAAATATATTTATATAATAATAATGATAATAAAATAAATTATAAAATAAATGTAAACATTATAAAGTAATAATAAGAATAATACTTAAAATTAAAATATATATATATATATATATAAAATAAACTTATAAATAATATTATTATTTAAATCTAATATGAAATTATTATTTTTACATTTAAATTTATTTTAAATTATAAAAAAATATTAAAATTTATTATATTCCAAATTTTTGCAGAAATTTATCATAATTATGAATATTAAAATCTTATTTTAAATTAAAAAAAATTGTCTATTGTTTATGCTTTGACAATTTTACATAATTTATATATTGTATGAAGTTAGTTTTTACATATTCTCATAATCAATTAAGTATATTTTTTAAATTATTTTTAAATATAAAGAGAAATTTATAATATTAATTTTTATTAATTAAAAAAATTATAATTTCAATTACAATAATTACATTACTCATAAATTTTTCTTTCACTTTTTATTATATATATCTTAATTCAAACAACCTTCTTCCTTTATATCTTTTTTAAATAATATCACATTTACTTTCCAAAAATCATTTTCTAATTCATACAAACTCAAATAAACTATTAGAGAGTTGATTCAAGAACCATTTCTCTCTACTCCATATATCAGGGCAATGAAAGAATTGTTCTATAAAATACGATTGCACTATTTTCTTAAAACAACCGTACGGATACTTAGCCAATGAGATTGTACCAAATGAGATTCGTTTTACCCATGGTTTTAGGGGTGTGTCCTTAGTAGCTACATAACTCATTTTTTAACTCCTAAGAAAGGAAGACAATCCCATTATCCTGCATAATTGAAAAGGAAAGATTGTCTAAAAGTAGGTGGGTTTTTTTTCTCCATTTTGAAAAGTCAAAATAGGTGTTCCTAAAATACTTTTTGGACATGATTTTTCCTCTTCCAAAATTTACTATCTATGTTATAGAATCTGTATTTCAAAAGTCTTCTTATTTTATTTTGGAAATAGCTTTTTGATATGCATATAAAAACAATTTTGCAATTTTTTTTCATAAAGTCTATTTGTATCGGAGTTATTTAAAGTTTATTTTGACGAAAGTTTGTTGACATTATTAGATCACTTGTTGTTGGATCACCTATTATATAGTTTCACACATGAGTTAACTAGGATGTGTTTAAGATCCTATATCGACTAAAATTAAAAAACATTGTATAGTATATAAGTATGTGCAAATCTCAACTTATAAGTTGATTTTATAAGGTTGAGTTAAGCTTAAAGTTCATTTCTTAATATGGTATCAGGGTCATTTAAAATTTATCCTATATAGAGTTTATTGATTTTATCAAGTCACGTCATTAAACTAGAGATAAAAACATTTCATATTATATATATTAATGCAAATCTCACCTTATAAATTGATTTTATAATATTAAATTAATATTAAAGTAAACCAACTTTCAATATTTCATTCAGAATCAGAATCAGTACAAAACAATTTATTCTTAACTCAAACAACTAACTAGTAGATACAAAGTATGATTTTTTATTTCTTAGGGATTCTATACTACTAAACTATAAATTAGTATAAATAGAATATACTTTTTTTTATTATTTTGGTGTTATTTTTTAATTAAATAATTTTATTCTTAACCAAATAATTTCTTTGGTTGAAGAAAATAATCATGGACAAGTTTTACTAAATTCATTCTTATAAGATGATTACTTTTTTAATGTGTGTATTATATTGTTTCAGTGTAGATGTACAGACAAAGCACGTGTTTAGTAAGTAATCAAATACATAATTCAACCAAAGTTGATCTCATGGGATTACATTGATATTTCTGTAGCGTTTGACAATCCTATGGGGTGAGTTTTGAAAATGAAGAACATTATTTTTCACATGCATATCATATCATATCATGGAGTGTTTTATTAATGTGGATATTATGTATAGTGATTTTCATCATCATTATTTCCTTTACCCATAAAATAAAGAAACATTGCATTATTCTGAATGGTCACTTTCCATCTCCATCATCCCTTCCATGGTTATACAAAATATTAGCATTTTTAATTTACTTAAATAATGTACAAATGAAAAGGAACTCACGCTTATCACAATACTAATTAACTTTTCAAATGGTTAAGTTATTTAAAGAAGAATGAGGTTGCTTTAAAAATATTTATTTTATTTTATTACGAACGGAACTTTAAATCTAAGTCAACTCTATAAAATTGATTTTAATAGTCTATTACGAAGTGAACTTTAAGTCTAATTTAACCCCATAAAACCGATTTATGGGGATGAGATTTGCACTCACTTATATACAATAAATTGTCCTCATTTCTAGTCGATATGAGATCTTCAACACAACGTGATGCTATTTCTGATCTTTGACGACTCCACTTTTGTGACCGGCCTTGATCTAAGGGTCGACGACGGCTTTGTACAGAACCACTAATTATTCGGCATATGCATGTACTCATTTTGGTTACATTCCATCTTTATGAATAACAAACTGTCGCAATACAACTTTTATATATGTTGTGTACGTCAAATTCAAATTAATTGGAGTTTTCAATCAGTAACTTCCATCTTTATAACTCTAATTCAAGGTAACAAGGTTGTTCCCTCATTACTCCAAAATCAACAATATGCAATATCTCATTGGTTTAGATATACAGTCGTAACCTTTTCACCAACTTCATCTCCAAAACTGTTCTTATACAAAAGGATCAAGACAACTTCTACTAAAATTTGAATCGGTTATTAGGTTCACATTTATTTTCACGCTTTTCAGACTAGTTTGACTTATTTTTCCTTCCTTTATTCTAGTTCCTTCATTCCAGTCAAACTCTTCTTAATTTCTTTCGCTCAGGAGTAGGGAGGACACATGCAGAAGGTGTTCTGACACTTAAGTAATTATTCGGCATTCGATGCAATTAATACGTGATAATAACATACTTTTTTTTCGAGAATTGTGATTATTTTTATGCTTATTATGGACCCGTTATTACTGGATCGTGATTAAGAACGTATTACCTGATTTTTTTTTGTACGATTTAGACTTGTTAATTTCTTTCTAATCTTAATGCATTTTTGAATATGTTGGTTGACCAATATCAAATACCAAGGTTGCTCTTAGGTCTCATCTGATTTCGATCGACACAAATTCATTTTTGTGAAACCATGATCATAATTTTTAAAAGAGAAGGCTTCATTACACAAAGTCCGTTGTCAAAATATTGGTTTTGTGTTGTAAATTCTTTTAAGGGGGAATAGAAACGTTTGATTTCTTGTGTATTCTCTATATATATACACAATTCATGGCCAAAAGCTTGAAAAATTTTAAGGTCACATTAAGTTTTTCATTAATTACAGTAAAGTAAAGGTGTTAGACGCGATTTTGCATCTCAAAGAAATTTGAAGGGAACTCTTGTTAGATGCTTTGTAATTTATGACATGAGCTGAACCATGAAGTTAGTAAAGTTGTTTTTTATACAGAATATCAAACAAGTTAATAAAAACACTAAGGTTTTTTTTTTTTTTTTTTTTTAATTTAATATTTTTCTTTTTTTTTTTTTTTTTATTTTTTTTTTTAAAAAAATTTTTATTGTTTTTTTTTTTTATTTTTTTTTATAATAAAATTATTTTTTATTTAATTAATAATTAAAAAATAATTAAAAATAAAAAAAAATAAAAAATAAAAAAAAAAAATTTTTTTTTTTTTTTTTTTTTTTCTTTCTTTTGTTTTTTTTTTTTTGGGTTTTTTTTAAAAAAAGTGGGGGGGGGGGGGGGGGGTTGAATTGTTTTTAAA